>Ga0153933_1000263_pt1 | contig 22631 bp, 8 predicted proteins | sample TSNJ017MetaG_FD_102275 | JGI IMG/M metagenome (GOLD analysis project Ga0153933, IMG submission 102275) | Attine ant fungus gardens microbial communities from New Jersey, USA - TSNJ017 MetaG | ecosystem: Host-associated > Fungi > Mycelium > Unclassified | place: USA: New Jersey, Wharton State...
AGCGCTTCGGACGTCCCGCTCGCAGCGCTCACGCAGAGTGAACTCGACGCGCTCGGCTTGCCGCTTGCGACGATCGAAGACCTCTATCCCGCCACGCCGCTACAGCAGGGCCTGATTTTCCACAGTCTGATGGAGCCGGGGGCGTATCTGAACAGTAAGCGCATGACGCTGCGCGGCGCGCTCGACGTCGACGCAATGCGTTCTGCGTGGCGCACGGTTGTCGCGCGTCACGCGGTCTTGCGTACGCGTTTCGTGTGCGCCCACGGTGGCGCGATGCTGCAGGCCGTGTATGCCGAGGTACCGGAACCATTTGTCGTGCACGACTGGAGCGACCGCGACGACTACGAAGAAGCGTTTGCGCGCTGGTTCGAGTTCGAAGCGCCGCATCTGATCGATCTCGACGCGGCGCCCTTGATGCATGTCGCGCTGATCAAACGGCCCGACGGTGCGCACGATCTGGCATGGATCAATCACCACGCGCTCTCCGACGGATGGAGCAGTGCACAGTTGCTTGGCGAACTGAGTCGCGTCTACCACGCTGCCAGCCGCGGTGAAGCGCCGCTACTCGATCCCGTCGTACCGTATCGCTCGTACCTCGAATGGCTGCGCGAGCAACCGGACGCAAGCACGTGGTGGCGCACCCGACTGACACGCGTCGACCGTCCCGCGCTGCTGCTCGATAGCGTGCCGTCGCTGCCGGCGACGCGTACGTCACGCGGCGTGCACGCACGCGCCGCATTCGGCCATCGTGCACAGACGCTCGACGTCGCACTCGGCGCTGCGCTCGCGCAGGCCGCGAAAAGTTACGGCGTGACGCTCAATACGCTGATTCAGGGCGCCTGGGCGTTAGTACTGGCGCGTTTCGGCAATCGCCGTCAGGTCGGCTTCGGCGTGACGGTGGCGGGGCGTCCCGCGGACCTTCCGGGATCAGCTTCCATCCAGGGACTCTTTATCAATAGCCTGCCGCTGTGGGTCGATGTGCCGGCGCAGCAGCCCGTCGCCGAGTGGCTACGCGAACTGCAGACTTACAACGTCGAGTTGCGCCAGGCCGGTCATGCACCGCTTTCGTCGATCCAGCAATGGGCGGGACCGAGCTTCGGCACGCTATTCGACTCGCTGCTGGTGTTCGAAAACTTCCCGGTCGATCCTGCGTTGAACGATGGTTCGCTGGGTTTGAGCGTCGCGTCTTCCGAGTCGTTCGAGCGCACGCACTATCCGTTGACACTGGGTATCGTGCCGGGCGAGCGCATTGCGCTGGAGTGGAGTTGGGACGCGGAACGTATCCCGGAGACGACGCTCTCTGCATTGCAGAGCGCTTATGTGGACCTGCTCGCGCAGTTGGCGCGAGTTCAGACTCAGAACGTCTCGCTGGCCGCGTTACGCGTGGCCGGCCCGAGAGCGCTGAGCGGCGCGGCGACCGGTGCTGCGGCGCACGCCTATCGTCCGTTTGTCGCGCGTTTTGATACCGTGGTGCGGCAGCAGCCGGATGCGCTCGCAGTGCATTGCGACGGCGTGACGCTGAGCTACTTCGAACTGAACCAGTGGGCGAACCGGATTGCTCGCCGTCTGGTCGCCGTGGGCGTAGCGCGGGAGGCCCGCGTCGGCGTTTGCGTCGAGCGTTCGCCTGCCTTGATCGCAGCGTTGCTGGGCGTGATGAAGGCAGGTGGTGCGTACGTGCCGCTCGATCCCGCCTATCCGCGCGAACGGTTGCGCGACATGATCGACGATGCGCAATTGACGACGCTGCTGACCGACGCGGTCACTCGTGCAACGCATGCCGAACTGTTTGCCTCGACTGTCTGCGCAGAGGTCCGGGTAGACGAGACCGCGGCGGAACTGGACCACGATCCTGAGCATGCGCTGCACGCTGAGCAACTTGCATACGTGATCTATACATCCGGTTCGACGGGCAAGCCTAAGGGCGTCGCTATCACTCACGGCGCGCTGAGCTTGCATCTTGACGACTTCATCGCAGAGAACGGTTTGTGCGCGGCAGATCGCGTGCTGCAATTTTCCACCGTCAATTTCGACTCGGCGGTGGAGCACATTTTTGCTTCGCTCGCGGTGGGCGCATCACTTGAATTGCGTGGGCCAGTGCTGTGGAGCGCTGCTGAATTCACCCGTGTTCTGCAAGAGCGCCACGTCACGGTCGCGGACTTGCCGACCGGATATTGGAAGCAGTGGGCGCAGCAACTGCCTGACGATACCGCCGGGCTCGCGTTGCGTCGTGTCACGGTAGGGGGCGAAGTTTTGCCTGGTGACGCGGTCGCGCAATGGTTCGATGGTCCGCTTGCGGATATCGTCCTCGTGAATACCTATGGTCCGACCGAAGCAACCGTCACCGCGTCGGGCCAACTCGTCATAGCCGGGCACGCTGAAAATATCGCGGTGCCGGTGGGGGCGCCGTGGGCGTCGCGCATCTACCGCATCCTCGATTCAGACGGCGAGCCGGTGCCCGAAGGCGGCCTGGGCGAATTGTGCATCGGCGGTGCGACCCTGGCGCGCGGCTATCTTGGCCGCGCTGCGCAGACCGCCGAACGTTTCGTGCCCGACCCGTTGGGTCCCCGCGGCTCGCGTGTATATCGAACCGGCGATTTGTGCCGCTGGCTCGCGGACGGTAGCGTCGCGTATCTGGGCCGGCTCGACGATCAGGTGAAGGTGCGCGGCTATCGGATTGAACTCGGCGAAATAGAGCGCGCCCTGTGCGCGCAGGCAGGCGTGAAGGAGGCGGTGGTGATCGCACGTGGCGATCATGAGGCGAAACGCCTGCTGGGTTATGTCGTTCTCGCGGACAACGTGGCCGCAGTCACTGGAAGTGCACTCCGCGAGGCGCTGACGCGCACGTTGCCGCCGTATATGGTGCCGGCGTCAATCGTGACGCTCGACGTGCTTCCGACTCTGCCGAACGGCAAGCTCGACCGCAAGGCGTTGCCCGACGCGGATGGAGATAATACGGATTACATAGCGCCTGAAACCCCGCTCGAAATGATGCTTGCGGATATCTGGCAGGCGGTGCTTGGTATTGACCGGGTCGGCGCACTCGATGATTTCTTCACCCTTGGCGGACATTCCCTGCTTGCGTTGCAGCTGGCGGCACGTTTGCAACGTGCGCTCGACCGTGAGATCGCGCTGCGGACGTTGTTTGAAAATCCGGTGTTGCGATCACTTGCGGCCGCCCTTGACGAGGGAGCAAGTGAAACCCGTCATGCACGCGGGCTGCAGCCCGTGCGACGCCTGGGGCGGCGCGAGACGCTGCCGACACATGGACAGGAGCGCTTATGGTTCCTCTGGCGTCTGGCGCCCGACAACCCGGCTTATCACCTTTCTTTGGCTGTGCAGATTAACGGTGAACTCGACGTTCCGGCATTGCGTCAGGCGCTTGACTCCGTGGTGCAGCGTCACGAGATACTGCATAGCCGCTTCGAGGAACGCGACGGTGCTCCGTGGCTGATCGTCGACGAGCATCTGGGCTGCGAGTGGTCCGAGACGGTCTTCGCGGACGCGAACGGCGCAGCCGGTCCAGTCGTCGCTGCGTGGTTGCGCAATGGTGCCTCCAAAGCATTTGATCTCGCGCGTGGCCCGGTGCTGCGCGCACAACTAGCACGTCTCGCCGGTGGCTCCCACGTGTTCGGCTTGGTGGTGCATCACATTGCCGCCGACGGTTGGTCGATGAATCTGTTGATCGATGAATTGCTGAGCGCCTATGCGGCGCATCGCGCCGGTCGCGTACCGGCGTTTGCGCCGCTGCCGGTCCAGTACGCGGACTTCGCCGTCTGGCAGCGCGAGACGCTCGGCGGCACCGCGCTCGAACAGCAGCTCGACTATTGGCGCATGCGCCTCGGTGACGAGCAACCGGTGCTCGAATTGCCGACAGATCGCGTGCGTCCTGCGCTGCGTAGTTCGGACGGCGGACAGGTCGAAGGCGTGCTTAGCCAGCCACTCGCCGATGCATTGCAGGGCTTTGGCCGCCGGCACGACGCGACGGTGTTTATGACGCTGCTCGCGACGTTCCATGCGTTGCTGCATCGCTATAGCGGCCAGCGCGACATCCGCGTTGGGATACCGCTTTCGGGACGCGAGCAGCTGGAGATCGAACCGCTGATCGGTTTCTTCGTCAACACGGCGGTGATCCGTGCGGACCTCACGGGCTCATTGCCGTTTGACGCGTTGCTCGCGCAAGTGAAGCAGCGGGTACTGGAGGCGCAGGTTAATCAGGATGTTCCATTCGCACAGATCGTCGATGCGCTGCAACCGGTACGCGCGGCAAATCAAACGCCGCTCTTCCAGGCGATGTTCAATCTGGACGTTCCGGCGGCGCCGCTCGACCAGCACGCAGGACCGGCGCTGCAGTTGCGGCCGCTCAGTGATCAACGCACGGCTGCGCAATTCGATCTGACGCTCAATGTAACGATTGCGGATCAGCTCAGCCTGTCCTTCAGCTATGCAAAGGATCTGTTCGAGCACGCCACAGTCGAGCGTTTGATGCGCGATTACGTGGGCATGTTGACGCAGCTGGTGCGCGAGGACAAGGCAAGCGTGGCACGGGTGCGAGATTTTACGCTCGAGGCGCGGCCCGTCGCGCAACGCGGCGCGAGCGAATCGTCTGTTTTGACGGTGCCGTTTTTGCCGGTGCACGCTCGCATTGCCGAGCAGGCGCTGGACTCTCCCGATGCTATCGCGCTGCGCTGCGACGGTGCCACGCTCAGCTATCAGCAACTCGACCAGCGCGCAACACGACTCGCGCAGCGGCTTCTTCGTTGTGGCGTTATGACGGAAGCGCGCGTAGGTGTGTGCGTTTCCCGTTCGCCTCAGATGGTCGTGGCGATACTCGCTGTGCTGAAGGCCGGTGCCGCCTATGTGCCGCTCGATCCGGCCTATCCATCGGCGCATCTCGCCGGCATGATCGACGACGCGCTGCTGACATGCACACTCGTCGATGTGGTGGGACGCGAGCGTCTGGCGGATATCGCCGGAGATCATGTCTTCGTCGAGGTCGACGGCGATGCAGACCGCCAGGATCAAACCGAAGCGGAAGACGATGCCGCGTTTGCAGACGCGGATGCAACCGGACAACTCGCTTGCCCCCTGTCGTTTGCACCGGTTCGAGCCGATCAGCTCGCCTACGTGATTTACACCTCGGGATCGACAGGCAAACCCAAGGGCGTTGCAGTCACACACGGCGCGCTGATGCGTTTCCTTCACAGCATGCAGGCTCGCCTCGCCCTCAATACCGATGACGTCTGGCTCGCTGTCACCACACTGTCTTTCGATATCGCGGCGCTTGAGCTGTATCTCCCGTTACTTGCAGGTGCCACGATCGAACTTGCTACGCGCGAGACCGTCGCCGATGGTCGCCGCCTTGCAGCGCTCGTCGACGCGTCGCGTGCGAGCGTCATGCAGGCGACGCCGATGGGCTGGCGCGTTCTGCTTGATGGTGGCTGGCAGGGTAGACGGGGAACGGGCGCACCGATACGCGCCTTGTGCGGCGGCGAGGCGCTACCGGTGGACCTCGCCGACGCGTTGCAGACGCGTGGCGTCCAGCTATGGAATATGTATGGCCCGACCGAAACGACGATCTGGTCGAGCGCCGCGCGGCTCGACGCCGTTGGCGCACCGATTACGCTCGGCGAACCACTCGAACATACGACGCTGATGGTGCTCGACGCCGACGGCAATCCGGTACCGGACAACGGCATAGGCGAGTTGTGCATCGGAGGTGCCAATCTCGCACGCGGTTATACGCGGCGCGCCGGACTGACCGCCGAAGGCTTCTTGCCAGACCCGCATGGCGCACCGGGTGCGCGTCTATACCGAACCGGCGATTTGTGCCGGGTACGCGGCGACGGACAACTGGAGTACCTGGGCCGTGCCGATCAGCAGGTGAAGCTGCGCGGCTTCCGGATTGAACTGGGAGAAACCGAAGCGGCATTGCGCGCGCTTGATGGCGTCACCGACGCGGTATGCCAGATCCAGGGCGATGGCACGTCGCGGCGCCTCGTTGCATTCATAACGGGCGACACCGATCCAGCAGCAATGCGTCCGCTGCTGGCAAGCCGTCTGCCCGCGCAGCAGGTACCTGCGCAAATTGCTCGGCTAGAGCTGTTGCCGCTGACATCGAACGGGAAGCTGAACCGCAAGGCGCTGCCGTTGCTGACATCAGCGACGTCTGACGCATATCGCCCGCCTGTCACACCTACCGAGGCTCTCTTATGCCGGATCTGGAGGGAGGTGCTGGGCGCGGCACAGGTCGGGCTTGACGACGATTTTTTTGCGCTAGGCGGACATTCGCTGCTCGCTGTGCGGGTGGCATCGCGTGTCGGCGAGGCGCTCGGCCGGAAGATCGAACTCGGATTGCTGTTTGCGCATCCATCGCTCGTCGAGATGGCCGCACAACTGGATCACAGTGCCGCCGCGAATGGCGATGGAGCAGACACGCTCGATGCATTGCAAGATCTGATGGATTCCTTATGAACCGATTGATCACGAGCGCAATAGTCGGCATCGTCGCGCAGTTCGCCTGGCACGAAATGCGGGAAGCGCAGGATTCACAGAACTCGCCGCATTCGCAGACAGACAGGAAACGATGAACGTGACGGATCACTCTTTCTCTGCGTCCGGTGTAAAAGACGCATCCGTAACGTCCGATACATCGCCGGACGCGGTTCGCCGGCCGTCCGGCGCGTTACGCCTCGCTCAGCAGTACGCGGCGCTTCCTGAAGACAAGCGAGCACTGTTTCGCGCCCGCGCGAGGGCTCAAGGGCTTGACGTAGACACGCTACCGGTTGTTCCGCTTTCGCCGAGACTCGCTCGCTTTCCGCTGCTGTTTGCACAGGAGCGGTTATGGTTTCTGTGGTGTCTCGATCCGCATCACGCGGGTTATCACATCACGCACACGCTGCGGCTGACAAATGCTCTCGATGTTGACGCGTTGCATCGCGCATTGCGCCAACTGGTGCGCCGGCACGAAGCGCTGACGCTGCGTTTCGATGCGGACGAGGGCGTGCCGACACAATATCCGGCACCTGATGCCAGCTACGGTTTCGTACAGCATACCCTCGCGGACGACGAGGCGACGCTCGCCGAGGCGCTACGCGATTTCGCCTGCGAACCGTTCGATCTCGTCAATGGTCCGGTGCTGCGGGTCGCTTTGTTCGAGACGGGGGGGCAGGGGTGTGTTCTGCAGTTCGTAGTGCATCACATCGTCGCCGATGCGTGGTCGATGAATGTGCTGTTCCGTGATCTGCTGGCGTTTTATCGCGGTGCGGATAACCTGTCGCCGTTGCCGGTGCAACTGGCAGACGTCGCAGTGTGGCAGCGGGAGTGGTCGGCCAACGATCTGCTCGAGCGGCAGATCGGCTATTGGCGCGAACGGCTCGACGGTGTTCCTGCTGCGCTCACGCTGCCGCGCGACGTGCCGCCGCGCGCGACCCGTTCCCACGACGGCGGCCTCGTCCGGCTGTCGATTCCCGCCGCGCTGGCCGAGCCGCTACGTGAGATCGCGCGTAGCCGGCGTACGACGCTCTTTACGGTGATGCTGGCCGTGTTCGACGTGCTGTTGTACCGCTATTCGGGGCAGCGCACGATTGTGGTCGGCGTGCCCACTGCAGGGCGTGGACGTACCGAACTGGAAGGGCTGGTGGGCTTTTTCGTCAACACGTTGATCGTCCGCGCGGACCTCGCTGGCGGACAGCCGTTCGATACGCTGTTACGCACCGTCCATGAGCGCGTGCTAGAAGCGCAGGCTCATCAGGATGTGCCGTTCGTGCGGCTGGTCGAGGCGCTTGCAATCGAGCGCAACCTCGATAGCTCACCGCTGTTTCAGGTGATGTTCGATCTTGCGACCGATGCCGCTAATGCTGCTAATGCCGCTGATACGACGCAGGCGCAGTCTGCCAGGACCGCCGGGAACAGCCCTCTTGCGGTCGAATCGATACTCGACGTTGCGCCGACCGCACGCTTCGATCTGGCGTTGAATGCGCAGGATCGCGGAGCGGGTGGCACGTTACAGCTTGCGTTGACCTATTCACGCGACCGCTTTGTCGAAGCGACCGCGCGGCGCATGCTCGACGACTATGTCGAACTGCTTGAACAGGTCGCGGCGGAACCGCAGCGCAACGTGGGCGATCTGGCTGTGCGCCGGGGAATTGGCGAGCATGTGCGGTACGACGTGCGCAGCGGTGAAGTCAGCACTCCGACCGATATCGAACGAGAGACAGGGGATGGAACCGCACCAGACATCCCTCGCGATTCGTTTATCGCGGCACACCAGCGGATAGCTCAACGTGCGCGCCAATGTCCGACGCGTGTCGCCCTGCGTTGCGAGGGCGAAGCGATAACGTACGCTGCGCTCGACGCGTGGGCGGAGCGCATCGCGCTTGCGTTGCGCGCGGACGGCATCGCCACGGGCGAACGCGTTGGCCTGCTGCTGGGGCGCTCGCTGGCTCTGCCTGCAGCGTTGCTCGGCGTGTTCAAGGTGGGTGGCGCCTTTGTTCCGCTCGATCCTGATTACCCACCAGCGCGACTGCAGGCGATGATCGCCGATGCAGGCGTGACACGTGTGATCATCGACGAAACGACTCGGAGCAATTGCCGCGCATTGCTCGCTCCGCTGCGTACGGTGCTTGCATCTGCGGTACGGCCCGATGCCTCCGATAGCACCGCGAATTGCGATGATGCCGCATGGCCCGTGCACCCCGATGCGCTCGCCTATGTCATCTACACCTCTGGCTCAACAGGCACGCCGAAGGGCGTGGCAATCACGCACCGCGCGCTCGCGCTGCATCTGGAAGACTTCCTGCACGACCATCGGATCGTCGAGTCCGACATCGTGCTGCAGTCGTCGACCATCAATTTCGACGTGGCCTTGCACGAGCTCTTGCCGGCGCTCATGGTGGGTGGCCGCGTCGTGATGCGCGGGCCGCAGGCGTGGGAGCTCGCCTCGCTGAACCGCACGCTTTGCGACGAGCACGTGACGTTCGCGCGGATTCCGACTGCGCTCTGGCAACAATGGCGCATCGCGTTGCCGCCGGCGGAGGATATCGCGCTGCGACAGATCACAGTAGGCGGCGAAGCGTTGCCTGGCGACGCATTGCAGCGATGGTACGAAGGCCCGCTAGCGCACGTCGCGATCGACAATCTGTATGGTCCGACCGAGACCACCGTGGCGGCATTGCATCATCCGGTCTCGCGCGACGATGCGCAGCACGCCATTGTCGCAATTGGCCGCTGCTATCCGGCGCGTCACGCATATGTCGCCGATCTCGACGGTAATCGTGCGCCGGAAGGCGCGCTGGGCGAGTTGTGCATCGGCGGTGCGACCCTCGCGCAGGGCTATCTGGCGCGGCCTGCGCTTACTGCCGAACGCTTCGTGCCGGATCCGCATGGGGCACCGGGTTCGCGCGTCTATCGCAGCGGTGATCTGTGCCGTGCGCGTGCCGACGGTATCATCGATTTCCTCGGGCGGATCGATCAGCAGGTGAAACTGCGCGGGCACCGCATCGAGCTTGGCGAAATCGAAGTCGCACTGCGGCGCGTCGCTCAGGTCCGCGAGGCTATCGTCGAATTGAAGGGGGAAGGAGAGCGCAAACGCCTTGTCGCCTACTTCACCGGGTCCGCCAATCCAGATGCCGTGCGCGAAGAGCTGACGCGCACGCTGCCAGCCTCGCATGTGCCCTCGGTTTGCATCGCGCTCGATACGTTGCCGACGCTACCTAACGGCAAGCTCGACCGGCGTGCGTTGCCCGAGCCGGACGATGCGGTGCAAAGTGCCGCTATACCGTCGGCAGGGCCGATCGAAACGGCGCTGCTGGCAGTCTGGCAGACTGTGCTCGGCCGCACTGACTTCGGCGTAACCGATAACTTCTTTACGCTCGGCGGGGATTCGATTTCCAGCCTGCGGGTGATTGCGCAGGCGCGCGCCGCGGGTTGGGTCGTCTCACCCCGCCAGGTATTCGAGCATCCCACGGTGCGTGGTCTGGCGCGTGTTGCGCGGGCGAGTGTCGCGCCAGCAGCGGATGAACCGCTTGTGAACGTCCCGTTCGAGGCACCACTCGCGTCGATGCAGCATTGGTTCTTCGAGCACTATCCGGACGCCCCTGCACGCTGGAATCAGGCAGTACTGCTGCGTAGTGCCGAGGCGCTCGACGTCGAAGCACTGCGAGCGGCGTTCGATGCCGTGCTTGGCACGCATGACGCGCTGCGTGCGAGCTTTCGGCGCGATCCGCAGACGGGTGAGTGGTCGCAGACCATTTTGCCGCCGAAGTCTTCCAACGACGTATTGCGCATCGTAGATCTGCGAGCCTCCGTTGACCCAGTGGTGGCAATCGAAGCAGTCGCAGACAAAGTGCACGACAGTGTCGATCTCGCTGCCGGCAAGCTACTCCACGCGGCTTATATGAGCACAGCGGATGGCGCACGACTGCTGGTCGTCGTCCATCATCTGGTGGTCGATGGCGTGTCGTGGCGCATCCTGCTCGACGATCTGCTGAATGCGTACGAGGCGGCACGTTTGTCCGGCACGCAGACGCTGCTGCCGCGAGCGAGTACCGCATGGAGTGAATGGACTCGACGTCTCGCCGAATACGCCAGTTTGCCCGAGCATCTGAGCGAACTAGCATGGTGGCAGAAACAACTGGGGACGACCACGGATGCCGCTCCGTCACGCCAACGCGCGATCGCTTCATCCACCACCCAAGGCCACACGCAGCATCGCAACTGGACACTCGATGCGCAGACAACGCGTCAGCTCACCGACTCTGGCCGGCGTATCGACGAAGTGCTGCTGACTGCGCTAACCCAGGCATGTGCAGAGCATTTGCCGCAGCTGCCCGTGATCGTCGAACTGGAGGGGCATGGTCGCCGCGATTGCATTCCTGGGCTCGATTTGAGCCGCACGGTGGGCTGGTTTACCACGCAGTACCCACTACGCCTTAGTGCCGCACCGCAACTCGAGTCGACGCGCCGCGAAATTGCTAACCTGCTGCAGACGGTGCCCGCGGAAGGCATGCATTTCAACCTGTTCCGCTACGGTGGCTCGGCCTCGACGCGCGCCGCGCTGGCGGCTTTGCCTCCCACGACGATTGGCTTTAACTACCTCGGACGTTTCGAAGAGCGCCTCAGCGAAGGCTACTTTACGTTTGCTCCCGAAGACAGCGGCAACGGCATCGGCACGAACATAGCCAACGGGCCACGTCACGTGCTGGACCTGAACGGCTTGATCGCAGGTGGTTGCCTGAAACTCGAGTGGAGCGTCGCTTCAGATGCGCTTGATGTGGCCCAGCTTGGCAGGCTGATCGACGCGTTCGAAACACATGTGCGGGCATTGGCTCAACCGGTGGATCCGTTGGCCGGTGCATCACAAAGCGCGGACTCATCGCACACGGCCGCCATGGCGATCGATGAACCGGGACTTGGAACACCTAAGCGGCATCTGTTCAATGGCCTGACGGTGGCTTCGCAAACATCCGTATCCGCCACAACCGAACCCGGGCAACTTGATGCGTTCGAACTGTGGCGTCAGCGCTTTTACACCGAGGCGTTGCTGTGCCCGCCTTACGGCACGGCAAACGATATCGACATGCAGCCGCTGAACGCCACCGGTGCGCCGCTCACGCTGTTCTGCTTTTACCCAGGCTTTGGACTTGTCGGCGAATACCGCTTTCTTGCCGCTGCGCTACAAGGGACCGCCAGCGTACTCGCGTTGCGTTCGCCGGGTTTCGCTATTGATGCGGGGGATTCAACGAGTGAGGCGCTCGATGCAACAGCACTCGCACGTCACGATCAACCTGCCAGTTTCGAAGCACTTGCGCAAGCATGCGTCGAGCGCGTGTTGAAGGCGCAAGCCGAAGGGCCATTCAGGCTGCTTGGCTGGTCATTCGGCGGGCGCCTGGCGGTGGCGGTTGCCGGGCATTTGCGCGCACGCGGCCATCAGGTCGATTTCCTCGGACTGCTCGACACGGCGACGCGTACCGCTGACGCAGCACCGGACGAGGAGCATGCGCAGGGCGATCTGTCCGCATGGCTGGAACAGCAGACGGACGGCGCACAACTGCAAGCGCTCTTCACACGGGCAGCCGAACTGGACGCATTGCACTACCGCTTGCGCCTCGCCCACACATTGCCGACCCTGGACGTACCGATTACTTTCTGGCACGCCGCCCGCGATGAAGTACCGGGCCGCGAGCGCGACTGGCGTCCGTATACAACCGCGGCAGTCGAAGAAGTCCAAATCGAAGCGAGCCACACCGGAATCGTGCATCATCCAGCGCTGCATGCCAGCGTAAAAGCCCAACTGCAAAAGCTGCGGAGCATGCAAGAGGCGCGGACACGCACAAGTACAAGCGACACAGACACCTCATCCTGACAACCTAAAACCGGACCACAGCTTTCGTCATGCAGTCATCAGGCGGTTCCTCGCTTTACCAGCTCTCCGACGTCGATTTTTCAATCGGCGACCGGCCGCTGCTGCAATCCATTTCGCTCGATATTGCACCGGGCCAGGTGGTCGGCCTGATCGGCCACAACGGTTCGGGAAAGACGTCGCTGATGCGGCTGCTGGCGCGCCTGCATCAGCCGACGCGCGGCACGATTTACTTCGACGGTGCCCCGCTCGAGAATTGGCCGCACCGTCGCTTCGCGCAGCAAGTAGCGCATTTGCCGCAATACACACCATCTACGGACGGCCTGCAGGTGCGCGAACTGGTCGCACTGGGCCGCTATCCATGGCATGGCGCGCTGGGCCGCGTCACGGCAGATGATGACGCGCGCGTCGAGGAAGCAATGGCATGGACCGACGTCGCGCGTTACGCGGACCGCGCCGTCGACAGTCTCTCGGGAGGCGAGCGTCAGCGTGTCTGGCTGGCCATGCTGATCGCGCAGAACAGTCGCTGCGTGCTGCTCGATGAACCGACCTCGGCGCTCGATATCAGTCACCAGATCGAAGTGCTCGGGCTGATCCGTTCGCTGTGCGAAAAGCGCGGCATGACCGCTATCGTCGTGCTGCACGACGTGAACATGGCGACGCGCTTCTGCAATGAGCTGATTTCGCTGCGCGGCGGCAAGGTGCTGATGCAGGCGAGTCCTGCGGAGATCATGCGTCCGGATAGCCTCGAAGCCATCTACGGGGTGCCGATGGGTGTGCTCACCGATCCGCAGAGCGGCTATGCGATTGGATTTCCGCGATGACCAAACGCGTCATTCGACCTGCGAGCAGGATTCCGCGCACGGACCCGCTACGCCGCAGGCTGCTTGCAGGATTCGGCGCGCTCGGTGCGTTCAGCATGCTTGACGCGTTCGGTTCGGCGAGCGCCTGGGCTGCTACGCAGACACAGAGCACTTCGTCCGAGCCCGCGCCTCACCGCATCGTCACGCTGAACTGGGAATTGACCGAGACGCTGCTTGCACTTGGCGTTGCACCGGTCGGCACACCGTTGCCCGACTGGTATCGCAATACGATTGTCGAGCCGCCGCTGCCCGCTAGTGTGGCCGATGTGGGGCTACTGTATCAGCCGAGCTTCGAGATGCTGCAGGCGCTGGCGCCGGACCTGATGATCATTACGCCGGGACATGCCCCCGCCAAACGCTGGCTCGAGCGTATCGCGCCGACGCTCACGCTCGGCGCCTACATGTCGAGCGATACGCCTTATCCCGCGCTGCTGAACGAGACGGGCGAACTCGCCGCAAAACTGCAGAGACCGCAGCGCGCAACCGACCTGATCGCCGCGACGGATCGCGACACCGCTAACGTGCGGGCGCAACTCGGCGCGCGTCCTGCGCGGCTGCGCGTGCCGGTTCTCGTCGCGGATCTGGTCGACGACCGCCATCTGCGCGTTTATGCGCAAGGCAGCCTGTTCGACGAGATGTTGCGGAAGCTAGGAGTCCAGAATGCTGCCAATCCCGGCGCGGGAAGCAAGCCATGGCGTACGGAACAGGGCTTCGCGATGGTGCCGGTGCAGCGCCTTGCCGATGTCCAGCAGGCAAGCCTGCTGCTGGTGGGTCCGCTGGAGGCCTCCGCACGTGCCGGCGTCAGGAAGAATGCGATCTGGCAGGCGCTGCCCATGGTGCGCGAGCGCCGCATTGCCGTCCTGCCTGTGATCGCCCCGTATGGAGGACTGGTTTCGATGCAGCGTTTCGCGCAGGCAGTGGCGACGGCGCTCGCCACAATCGACAACGGCGGAGGCGGCGTTGCGTAACCTTGCTGCTGCATCTGTGCCCGCTGCACCGCGCGATTTTCGGGCGGCGCTCGTCGGCGTGCTTGGGGCGGTTGCCCTGATTCTCGCGATCGTCGGTATCCATGTCCAACTGAACGGCGCTTCGTTCTGGACGACGCTTTTTGCACCGAACCGCACTGACTTGCATCAGGTGCTCGTGCGCGACAGCCTGCTGCCGCGTATCGCCATGACCTTGCTGTGCGGCGCGGCACTGGCACTGGCGGGCACGCTGGCGCAACAGGTGCTGCGCAATCCGCTCGCCGAGCCGATGACGCTTGGCATTTTCCCCGGTTCGTACCTCGCGTTGATGATCGCCGAGTTGTGGGCGCCATCCTGGGTCGCCGGTGGCCGTACCATAGTGGCGCTCGCCGGTGGCGGCATCGCAATGCTGCTCGTGTTCGGGCTCGCGTGGCGGCAACGGATGTCTTCGCTTTCGGTGATCCTTTCAGGGATGATCGTCAACCTGTACTGCGGCGCCATCAGTCTCGCCATCTGCATGTCCCATTTCGACCTGCTGCGCGGGCTGATGATCTGGGGCGGCGGGGCGCTCGATCAGAGCGGCTGGCAGGAGAGCCGGCAACTTCTGTGGGGTGTGCTCGCTTGTGTCGTCGCGACTGTGCTGGTGCGCCGTCCATTGGGCGTATTCGAGGCCGGCGATTCGACCGTGCAGAGCCTCGGCATCTCGTTGCAACGCACGCGCTTTGCCGCGCTGCTGATCTCGGTAGTCCTGACGGCCTGCGTCGTGTCGACGGTCGGCGTGATCGGCTTTGTCGGCCTTGCTGCACCCACGCTGGCGCGCCTCGCTGGCGCAAGGCGACTCAGACAGCGCCTGATCTGGGCGCCTTTGCTTGGCGCGGCGTTGTTGTGGGCAACTGATGAAATCGTCCAGATGGTGTCTTCAACGGAACTGTTCTCGGCGCATCTGGTGCCCACCGGAACGGTCACCTCGTTGCTCGGCGTTCCCTTGCTGATGCTGTTGCTGCCGCGTTTGCGCAGCCAGCCTGATCTGCATGCGAGCGCCATCGCGCATGCACCGGAAGCCAGTCTTGGTAGACGCTTGCCGTGGGCAGTGGTCGGCCTTGTCGTGGTGCTGATGCTGACCTTCGGCATATCGCGCGGTGTCCACGGCTGGCACGTTGCCAGTCCTGCGCAGATCGGCGCGCTGCTGTTCTGGCGGCTGCCGCACGCCATCGCGGCGATGTCGGCAGGTGTGCTGCTGGCGGTCGCCGGTACGCTGATCCAGCGCGTCACCGCCAATCCGATGGCGAGCCCCGATCTGCTCGGCGTGAGTTCTGGTGGCGCCCTCGGCATCGTCATCATCCTGTTCGCAGGACTCGATCCAACACCTGGGATCCTGTTCGCGGGCTGCCTCGCCGGCGCTATGACGACGCTTGCGCTGCTATTGTGGCTGGGCGGCCGCGCCTCGTTCGCGCCGGACCGGCTGCTGCTGATCGGTGTCGGGATCAGCGCGCTGTTCGAGGCTATCGTCAGCGCGACGCTGGCTAGCGGCGATCCACGTGCAGGTCTGCTAATGGATCTTGTGGTCGGCTCGACTTATTACATCGAACCCGCGGCTTCTTATGCGGCCGCTGCCGTCGCGCTAGCGGGACTGGTGCTTGGCCCGTTGATGGCACGCTGGATCGAAACGCTGAGCCTGGGCGCGCCGATGGCAGGCAGCCTCGGCGTGCCCGTCGCGCGAGCACGTCTGGCGATCCTGCTGCTAGCGGCGTTGCTCACCGCCACGGCCACGTTGCTGGTCGGCCCGCTTTCGTTTGTCGGGCTGATCGCGCCGCATATCGCCCGCTATTCGGGCGCGCGCCGGCCTGCAGTGCAGATGTTCGTGGCGTCGATCGTCGGCGCGTTGCTGATGGGCTTCGCGGATTGGCTTGGTCGCCAGGTCATGTTCCCTCAGGAGATGCCGGCCGGCCTTGTCGCGACGTTAATAGGCGGTCCTTATCTGATTGCGCTGACTCTGCGGAAAACAGTTGCGTCCACCTGAGCGCTCCGAAAGCCGGGTGCTTGGCGCCGGGCTTTTCGCCCTCTATACGGACCACAGGTCACAAACAACAGACAAAACTCAAAATGTATTTGCAAATGAGAATCGTTATCGATTAACATCTTATTCGCGATAACGAGATGTCTGGCGCATAGCGCGTCCGCGTGAGGCATCCGCTGCGCGAGAGTGGTCTATTGCTGTTCGCGGTGCTGGGGAAAGTGCAAAGCCGCGATTCACTTTCGCTACGAATACATCATCCTGACATGCCTCGTTAGTTGTCCTTTTCAAAGGACCCGACGGGTGTGTGTCTTCACGCCGAGAATTTGCCAGCCACGATGAAAACAACCATGGACCATAGCCGTAGTAAGCGGCGAGCCAAAGCTCGCTTGTTCCAGTCCCGGCTGACGCCGGTGGCGATTTCGCTGATTGCGATGTGGGCCGGGCACGCCCGGGCGCAATCGGCGCCAGCAAGCACGACTGGCGACAGCAGTGTGCTGCCGGCCGTTACGGTGACGAGCGACAGCGATGCCACCACCGAGGACAGCGGCTCCTACCGGGCCCGCAACGCGACGGTCGCGGGCGGTGTAGCACAACCGCTGCAGGAGATTCCGGCCTCGGTCTCGGTGGTAACGCGTCAGCGCATGGACGACCAGAACATGACGCAGATTCAGGACGCGCTGCTCTATGTTACGGGCGTCGAAGCGTTGAATTACGGCGATGGCACGGCCTATTACAGGTCGCGCGGCAATTACCTTGGTGTCGAGTTCGATGGCGTGTCGGTTGTCAGCGGGTTGCAGTATCAGACCCAGTTCGATCTGGCCATGTACGACCGCATCGAAGTGTTCCGCGGTCCGGAAGGTGTGATGACGGGTGCAGCCGATCCGACCGATGCCGGCGGTACGGTCAACCTCGTGCGCAAACGTCCGCAGAACACGTTTCATCTTGAAACCGAGACGCAGATCGACTCGTTCGGCGCTGTGCGCCAGATGGTCGACGTGACCGGGCCGCTCAACAAGGACGGCTCGTTGCGTGGCCGCGCGGTGATCGTGGGCAGCGATGGACTGCAATCGGTCGACGGCGTGCGCGAAAAGAAGTTCATGGTGTACGGTGCGCTCGACTACGACTTCAATCCGCGCACGACACTGTCGTTGTCGGCGGCCTATGAGGTCAATCCGGTGTCGGGCTTCGACTATGGTATCGGCGAAACGGCCTCCGGCACGCGGCTGCCGAGTTCGTACTCGCAAAACTTCAGCCCGAGCTGGAATTACAGCTACACGTCGCTGGCGGAAACCAATCTCAACCTGACGCACCGCTTCGAGAACGACTGGCAGTCGTCGACCACGGTCTTCTATCGCCATGAACTGCAGTCGACAAATTACGCCTATTCCGGCCCGGGCGTCACCGACGATGGCCTCTCGGCCTACGGCGATCAGCGGCAGCGTATTACCTACGACTGGTTCGGCGCCGATACCCATGTGTCGGGCCCGATCAATCTGTTCGGCCAGACTCATACGCTGACCGTCGGGGCAAACTACTCGCTGCAGAACGAGACTACGAAGTCCGGCTTTGTCTCCCTCACGGGGCCATTCGCTGACGGCGATTACAACGTCTTCGATGCGGACTCGGTGCCGAGCGTTAACGTGCCGTTCACGTATGGTTCCAACATCCGGACCGAGGAATACGGGGTCTACGCACAGGCCAGGATTCATCTCGCCAAGCCGCTGACACTCGTGCTCGGTGCGCGCGAAACGTTCTTCAATGAAGAGTCGCAGACCATCTTGCCGAGCGTATCCGACTGGAGCACGGAAGCACGGATGAATGGCAAGTTCCTGCCGTCGGCGGCACTCATCTACGACATCGTTCCCTGGTTGAGCGCATACGTCAGCTATTCGAAGATTTTCGAGCCGCAGACGGCGACCACTTATACGGGTGCGGCGTTGCCGCCAGCAACAGGTGACCAGTACGAAACCGGCCTGAAAGGCACGTTCCTGAACGGACGCCTTGGTGCGACGGCCGCTCTGTTCCGCATCAACACCAACAACGTCGCGATCACGGACCCCGACAATCCGACGGGTTCGATCGCCGGCGGCGCGGCGCGTGACCAGGGCTTCGAGTTCGAAGTCACCGGGGAGCCGCTGCCGAACTGGAATGTGTATGCGGGCTACACCCTGCTGAACGAAAGCTTTACGAACCAGACGGCCAATTACTCGGATGGCACGGACCCGAAACATCTGTTCAAGCTGTGGACGAGCTACCGCCTCTCGCAAGGACTCCTGAAGGGTGTGACGGTGGGCGGCGGGATGCTGGCTCAAAGCGAGATTACCCGTGGTGTAGAGCAGGGCGGCTATGCGATCTTCAATGCGCAGGTGGGCTATCGCATCAACAAGCACGTGGATACCTCGCTGACGCTGAACAACATGTTCAATCGCGAGTACTACGTGCGTCCGCCCGGAACGTACTTTAGCCAGTTCGGGGACCGGCGCAACCTGATGTTGACGGTGCGCACGGATTTCTAACGTGGCAAATCGAGGTATGCGCGGGAATTCCTTCGCGCATGCGGCTGCATGAAATGCGCGGCTCCGCTTTACGGCGTGGCCGCGCGCTGGTCTCTGGACCTCACGCACAGCGCCGCGCGTTCGTAGCACTTGTGGAAACGCGCCGCCTCGGAACCAGCTTGACCTGAAAGAACTTGACAAGACTGGGCATCATGTCTAATTTTGTATAAATGATAATCATTCGTATTTGTGTTCAGCATGTCGAGCCGGCGGTGTGTCTGCCGGGTTTGTCGCGTTTGCCGCATTTGTTATCCGCCAGCCATTCGTGAGGTGTGCTGTGCATGCTATGCACGACGCTGTCGTGCAGCGCACTCCCGAGTCACTCACAGGAAATATCGCCATGACGCAAGCTACGCCGTTGCTATTCGACTTTGCGCCGTTCGCCGGCAAAAGCGAACAGTACGTAGAGCTGATCAAGCAGTTCGCCGCCGCCCAATCGTTTCGCAGCGCCACCGTCGACGAGTTGCTACTCGATGACGACTACCACCGGCGTCCGTTGCGCCCCGAAGACTTCGAGTTCCTCAAGTTCGCCAAGCCGGTCCGTCAACATAACGTGAGCCGTCTGCCGTCGCTGGCTGCAAACCGTACGCTGCTATCGATCTATGAGCTAGGCATCGCGCGCCTGCCGCGCAGCGCAGAGGCGGCGGAGTGGCAACATTTCAGCGAGTTCTATCGTGACGATGTCCAGGTGCGTGGCGCACAACTCGCGCCGTTCCTCGAGTCGTATGCATTCGAATACCTCGCTCAGGACCAGGGCATCGAAACGGATGCCGCGGCGGCGGGACGCCTTGCGCGGATTGTCGACGACGAAACCGCATTCTGGAGCGCGACATTCGAGCGCCTGATGCGCAACGATTATCTCGAGGAAGGGCTGCGCTTCATCATGGTCCAGCGCTGGGCGCTGGCGCCGTCGAAGCGCCGCGCGTTGGCGAAGGCTGCCGCAAGCGGCCTGTTCGATATGCTCCCTGCCGAGTTGCGTCCGACGCTCGAAGGCGACCTTCCTGACGACGCTTTGCTGCAACGTGTCGCCGGTGCGTGTGGCGTCACGCGCCAGCAACATGCGTACTGGCAGTTCTACCTGCCCACCAGCATGGCGAAGTGCAATCTGCTGTACGCGCTGGGACGCCGGCCGGATCGTGCGTTCGCACTCGTCGGCGCCGCCTTTGCGGCGCAAGCCGAGTGGCTCGCTTTCGGTCTCGCACTCGAGCGCGCTTGTGCGCATCTGCAGCCTGCCGGACGCCGCCGCAGCGACGCAGCTGAGCGCAAGACCGAACTGGTGGCGCGCTTCACGCAGGCGTTGCAGGGCATCGAGCGCCAGTTCGGCGCCGCTGCCTTCACGCAGGCTGTGCAAGGCGTCGCGGCTGCCGAGCGTCTCGCCGAGCGGGCCCGTTGGGATCTTGGCGAACAACTGCTGTGGCTTTCGTCGATTCGCCGTTACGTCGATTTCGCACATCGCATCAGCACGCGTATCGATGCGGAATGCCCTGGCATCGACCGTGAGACCTTCGTCGAGCCGCATGAGATGTGTTCGACCACGCACGTTCACAACGACCATCGTCTCGTGACCATTCAGGATGGCGAAATGCTTTTCTGGGGCAACGTCGGCATGCAGCTCAAGATGAACGAGGGCGACATGGTGCTGATCCCCGATGGACGCCTGCATGGCTCGACCGTCGTCTCCGGCGAGTGCACCTATCATCAGCCGATCATCCCCGACGATTGGGTGCAGGCGCTGGTCGCCGAACTGGACGCGAAGGCCGAGGCCTGAGCATCGCGCGCGGGCACTTGCGGTTCTTTTGTGGCCGTATCGTTGCCGAGCGCCGTGAACACCGGAAAGCCTGGGACAAGGGCGCCGGTTCCCCCGCAAACCGATATCGCAGTTGACGCACGTCCGCGAGGGCGTGTGCCGGCCCGCTCGCCACTGCGCGATGCAGATGTGTGACGACAAAGGACATTGAAGATGCGCTCAAACGAGGGAACCGTGATGGATGCCGTGCAGTTCGCCGAACCGCCTGCGCCGAACCCACACGAAGACGCGCTGCCCAGCGAAGGATTCGATCCCGGCGACTGGAAAAGCCGGATCATCGCAGGACGCGCGACTGGCGCGGCAGCGAATCCGCCCGCATGGCTGGATGCGTCGTATGGCACGATGTGCGGGCATGTGATGGACCCGGCGTATCCGTGCTTCTTCGGCACGATGGCCGAGAAACGCGGCGAAATGTTCTATTCGTATGTGAACGGCAAGGACATTCGCGATTTGCCCGCAACGATGCAAACGTTCGCCGAGCTCGTCTCGCTGCCGCAATATCGCAAGAACAACATTGCAGTGTTCTTCGAACCCGATCGCGAGCCGCTTACGCACGCGGCGTATCACGACTTGTTCTGGAGCATTCTGCAGCACCTGCACGACGTTGACCCCGATCCGCATGCCGATGCCCAGCCGGACCCGTCGCACGAAGACTGGGAGTTTTCGTTTGCCGGCGTGGAGACCTTCGTGGTTTGCGCGTGCCCGTCGTTCCGGCAGAGACATAGTCGCAATCTTGGACCCGGCATGGTGCTGCTGTTTCAGCCACGCAGCGTGTTCGTCGACACCATTACCAACAAGGTGATCGGGCGTGAGGCGCGCAATCAGGTACGCAAACGCATCGAAACTTGGGACACGATTCCCGCACACCCGGACCTCGGCTTTTACGGTGACCCAGGCAATCTGGAATGGAAGCAGTACTTCCTCGACGACGCCAACCTGCCCGCCGACGATCGTTGTCCGTTTCTCAAGCGTCAACGCGAGAAGGCTGCAGCCCACGCGCTTGTCGATGCGGCATGGCGCAGAACATCGGCACCCGACTGAGACCGAGCACGAACGCGAACGCCGTGAGCGTCGTGAACGCGGCGAAGATTGAGCGAGTGGGTGACGCATTGCCCGAATCGCGGCAACGGGCGCGGCCTGCCACACGAGATGGTGAAATGACTGAGAACATGATCGAACGCTTGCGCGCATTGAGCGTATCGCGCGCGACCGGCACCGCGCTGGTGACGCTGGATGCCAGCGGTGAGAACCGCTATGACTATGCGGGCCTGGACCGGCGGGCACGGGCAATTGGCGCAGTCTTGCACGGGGTGGATATCGAGGCGGATGCGGAAGCAGCCTATATGCCACCGCGTGCGCTTCTGTTGATGGATAGCGGTGTCGATTACGTAGCAGCGTTTTTCGGCTGCCTCTACGCAGGCGTTATCGCAGTGCCGGCTTATCCGCCCGAGTCGTTGCGCGGACAACATCTCTCGCGCCTCGAGTCGATCGCCGCAGATGCGGGAGCTAGCTTCATCCTGACGACTGCTGCGCTTGCCGGCAAACTTCACGATGCGTTTGAGAAGATCGCACCACGCGCTGAAATCGTAATGGTGGACACGCTCGATCTGGGCAGCGACGCATCGAGTTCCTTCGAGCCGCATCGCGCCGTGCCGTCCGACATCGCATTTCTGCAGTACACCTCAGGTTCGACATCGGCACCCAAGGGCGTGATGGTTACGCATGGCAGTTTGTGGGCCAATGAGCTGGCCATCCGCGAAGGCCTCGGCGTTCGCGAGGACGACGTCTTTGTGAGTTGGCTGCCGCTGTATCACGACATGGGTCTGATTGGAACGCTGTCGCAGCCTGTGTTTAGCGGGATTCCACTGGTGCTGATGTCGCCGCAGTATTTTCTCGAGCGGCCGGTGAGATGGCTCGAAGCAATCGCGCGTCATCGCGGCACGATCTCGGGTGGTCCTGACTTCGCGTACCGGTTGTGCGCCGATCGCGTCAGCGAAGAGCAGCGTGCAGCTTTAGATCTGTCCTCGTGGCGGCTCGCGTTCTCTGGCTCGGAGCCGGTTCGAAAG
>Ga0153933_1000264_pt1 | contig 22594 bp, 24 predicted proteins | sample TSNJ017MetaG_FD_102275 | JGI IMG/M metagenome (GOLD analysis project Ga0153933, IMG submission 102275) | Attine ant fungus gardens microbial communities from New Jersey, USA - TSNJ017 MetaG | ecosystem: Host-associated > Fungi > Mycelium > Unclassified | place: USA: New Jersey, Wharton State...
ACGCAGGACACGCGATGATGTATCAATACCCGGTCGCACTGGCGCATGCGATCGATTCATTTGCGCGTCACTGATGTGCTGCAATTGAGGACGCGAAAAGCGGCGCACGGAGATAGAGGACGTTGCGCCGCGCGTCCGTTCGTTAGCGCCAGTAGCCGTATCCATATCCGTAGTGCCCATACCATCCGCCCGGGCGGCCATAATAACCGACGACCACGGGCGGCGCATACACGGGCGGTGGGGGCGCGTAATAGATGGGCGCAGGCGGCGGTGCATAGACCGCCACGGGCGCGACGGGCACCGCGGCCACCATCGGCATCATTGGCACCGCCGGCACTCCGACGCTCAAACCGACGAATACATGAGCCTCGGCAACACTCACGAGGCCGACGCTTAACACGGCGGCGACTACCGCCTGGCGAATCCCTTTCATGTCTTTTCTCCTTGACATCCGGCGCAGCGCATTGACTGCATCGGTTGACATGCATTCTGGTCGATGAAAGTGAGGAGAGAATGAGGGACCGTTGATGGATGAAACGGCCGTGGATCGCGACGTAATTCGTTGCGACGGTGCTACATATGTCCCTCGTTTCTGCCCGATTCACGGCGTCTGCGATTCGTTTGTCTATGCGCACGGGTCAAGTTCCGAGCGTCACTCAGACGGCGAGCTGGTTTCCCTCATTCGCGAGAGCGATGCAAAGTACCGTGCAGGGGGTTGCCCAAGAGCTTTTTTGAACATGGTGATGAATGCAGTCACGGACTCATAGCCGAGATCACCGGATACCCGCTGTACCGATGCCCCGCCCGCCAGTTCTCTGATCGCGAAGAGCAAATGGAACAACTGCCGCCAACGACCGAAAGTCAGCCCCGTCTCGGCAACGATCAAGCGGGCCAATGATCGCTCGCTCATCGCCACGCGCCTGGCCCATTGCTCGATTGTGCGGCGGTCACCTGGGTTGGCACGCAACGCGTTCTCAATCTCAGTTATTTTTGGATGGTCGCTGACCGGCAGGCAAAGCCTTTCCATTGGCATTCGTGCCAACTCATCCAGCAGCACACGTGCAAGACGATCAGTATGGCTATCTGGTTCGTACTCTTGATCAATGCTGGCCAGATGCAGGATCATCTCTCTCACCACCGGCGAGATCGCGAGCGTACAACACTGCTTCGGCAAATCAACGAGGTCGGGCTCGACGAACAGATAGTACAGTTTTGCGTTTGCCGTTGTGCGATTGCTGTGGGGTAATCCTCCGGGAATCCATACGCCACAATGCGGGGGCACCATCCACAATGCCTTGTCCACCTGGCACGTTACCGCGCCATGCAGCGCAAGCACCAGTTGACACTTGCGGTGCTGATGCACCGGGATCTCAGCTTCGTATTCCTTAACCTGAAGCCGAAACGCTAATGCGGGCCGATCGCTCCTGTCGGGATTAAGCTCAGAGATGAATGTATTGGACGTCATTTTTCGACTGCGATCTTTACTCGCGATACGTTTTCTGCTGGCAAACATTCAAGCGCCAGTTCCCGCATGTCGCATGGGCCGCGACATGCGGTGAACACGAAGACGAGGCTCGCTATTGCAACCGATCAGGCAGACATCCGCGCCTCAAATACCGATGTTAGCTCGCTTTCCCGACTGACCTGATCACCAGACAGTGCGTATCCAGCCATTGCTCCACTCTCTTCGATAAATATCGCGTACACGCCCTTGCTATCGCTATTCTGCATCTGCCACCCACCACGGGTACCGACCGGAGGCAAGACGACGCGTACTGGGTGCGCTGGAGTCTTGACGTCGATAGGCATCGGGGGATAGTGCACCGGAGTGGCCACTCCGGTCAGCGTTGCGGCCAATGCTCGCGCCCCATGCTGAACTGGCTCGAGGAACGGCAACACGCTGCCGTCCAGTTCTGCGCAATCTCCGATTGCGTAGATGTCCGGTGCGGATGTTTGCAAATAGCGATCGACAACGATGCCCCGGTTGATCTGTAATGGCGGCTCGGCGCGGACGGTCTGCGGAATGAGTCCGATTGCGGCAATCACTACATCGCACACGATACGAAGGCCGTTGTCGCCCGTTATCACAAGCTGGCGTCCATCAGTCTCCGCGGTATCGATGGACTCGATGATCGCACCGGGATGCCACTGTACGCCCTCGGCGACCAATGCTTGCGTCACCGTGTCGGCCGCTTCGGGTGGCAAGAATCGGTCTAGCATACGCATCGACACGTCGAGCAGATCGACGCTATAGCCTCCAGCGAGCAAATCGTTTGCGAGTTCACATCCCACCAGTCCTGCGCCGATTATCGCTACCTTTGACGCGCCGTCAAGCGCGGCAAGCAACGTCTCGTACTCCGAAAGACTGTTGACAGATAGCACCCGGCTAACGGCATTTCCACCGAACTGAGGAACCCGTGCCTGCGCCCCGACTGCCAGCACGAGCTTGCCGTACCCGATCTGCCCACCCTCGGACAGATACAGACTGTGCGCGACCGGATCGATCCACTCGACGCTCAGGTTCGGCTCGATCTCGGCATTGAGCCGTTTCGCCATCTGCTCCCTGGGCGTGCCCGCCAATTGCGCCGGGCTCATCTTCTGGGCAAAAGCATTGGACAACATCGGCTTTGAATACTGGTTGCCGTCATCGCAGCTCAACATCAACAAACCTACGTTCCGGTCGCGACGTCGTAGTTCGCGGGCCACTGTATAACCCGCGAAGCCGGTGCCAACGATAACGATAGGGTATTCGGTGCCGCGGCTCATGGTGTCACCATTTCAGACGGGTACGACAATGAGTGTGTCCACGCAGCTCGAATCGAGTACGGCGATCTTCTCGCGAAAGCGCAGACCTTCCGTAGTCTCGACGATTTCGTCATGCCATACGCCGGAAAGGAACAACATGCTGTCTCCGCTCTCCATAATCCGCACGATGGCAAACCCCATGCGCGTACGGATCGTCCCACCTTCGGTGGTCTCCACGTGCAACGCACCGAGCAAATGTCGATACCGTTGTGGCTCGAAGATATTTGCCTTTTTCATCGAGTTGATCCGGTCGATCAGCATGCCCTTGCTGTTGCACTGAATAATGCCGATAGGCAAAGACTTGCGACGCGCTTCTCGCGTCGTGATCTGATAAAAGCAGACATCTTCGAAAAAGTCAGGCCACTCCTGATAGCGTTCTTCGTCGATGCAGTCAGCGTAGGCGTCGTACAGCGGCCTTACGCGATGAAAAAGTTCGGTGGATCCCAACACGATCGCCTTCCTTGAATAAGTAGATCTTATGTGCGCGGCGCGCCGTGGCGGCGCCGCGCGAACTGTAGAACTATTTGCGTGAACAGGTCACAGTTGCATGTACTTGCGATACGTCTGCCAGAATCCGCGGACTGACGCTTCACTGACGCGTGATTCCTGGCTTTCGACAGTTCGTCCGCCCATTTCGAGCACTGTCTCACGGCCCTGGTTGCCAACGATCGCACGCTGGACGAAGCTTCCGATCACACCGTCTTCCATCGAAACGAGGCCCGCTGGCCCCACCAGGTTGCTCAGGGCTACGCGGATATCGGTCTCTTCCTGAGTATCCGATTCGTAGCCGAACATGATCCATACGAGCTCGCAGCCGTTCACACCACGCGGAATGAGCAGACGCAATGCAAGCGAGTTCTGGATTTGCTGGACGATCAGGTTGGGAAAAATGCCTTGAATGGCGTGCGTGATGCCGTCTTCGAATTCAGGCCAGCTTTTGAGAATCCGACCGTCGTGCAGCGCAAATTCGTCGTTTTGCGCACGAATGCCGCCGCTCTCGTAGTCTGTACCGCTACCGGAGTCGGTCGCCATTTTCGAGTAGCTGATGTGGTGGCCACCATCGCCCTCAAGAATCAGGCCGCCCTGCATTGAAAGCCGGTTCAGCTTGAAAGTGGTGAAGAACGTATGAAGCAGGCTTGCGTGATAGGAGTCCTTTACGTTTTCCATGTACAACTTCCAGTTGTTGTGCATGTATTGCGAAAACGTACCGAGAATCCTGATCTTCTTGGCAAAAATACGCCGGATATGGGCGCACATCTTTGGCCCAAGAAACTCTTCGAGGTCTGGCGCAGTTTCGTCGAAAGATACGAACAGGAGGCCGCAGAGCGTTTGGACACGCAGTTTCTGAAGATTGTGATCGCAGGTACGGAAATCTTCGGGCAAGCCGCCCTTGCCGCGCACACCCTTATGGAACGCCACGGTCTTCAGGTTTCCCTCAAGATCGTACGACCAGTTATGGTAGACACATGTAAAAGCATCGCGATTACCGGTTTTCTCATAGCACAGCGTTGAACCCCGATGCGCGCAACGGTTGACGAAGGCGCTATAGCTGTCGGCAGAGCTCTTCACGACCACGACGGGCGTGTCGCCGACGAAATTTGTCTTGAAGTCGCCAACGGCAGGCACTTCCACGTCGACGCCAACAAAGTTCCATATCGGCCCCTTGAACAAGGCATCCTGTTCATTTTCGTAAAGCGCATCGTCCGTATAGATCTCGAACGGAACCCGGCTCACGCCTGCTTCCGGCCATTGGATACGTTGATCCTGCAAAACTACGTCGCCCATCCTCGCCTCCTGAAGTTACATTGAGCGCGGGCCGCCTTTCGCGACATCCGCGTTCACCCTGTTGCTGCCCCGCACTCGTTGATAAGCGCCTGAGCCGATGCTTAATTTCCGGCGTCCGGAAGGTCCACCCAGACCTCGTCGCCCCGGACGTCTACCTCATAGGTCGCCAGATCGACAGTCAGCGGCGAACAAAGCGCCTTACCCGACCGGATGTCAAAGCGCCCCTGATGCAACGGACACTCGATTTCGCCGTTCTCCTGATATCCATCACTTAGCAGAGCAAACTGATGAGTACAGATATTCGACGTTGCATACACGGCGTCACCGACGAGATACACCGCGATTCGATGCCGCCCCACACTGCAGGCCGCCGGATAGTCCGGCGAGAGCTCGGACAGTTTCACAACATTCAGCCAGGACACGTTCACCCCTCCCAAGGAAAGCCGCAGTGCGGCGAACAGACGTGACGACAACGGCTTGTGTCCGTGCTGCTCTTTCGACATATCGTATATCGCATTTTTTTGGATCGCAAGTTATTTTGGCACTCCGGCTCAGTTGAATCCCTATTTGCAGGGGTTCTAAGGGCATTTTTGGGCGAGATCCAGAGGAACACCGTTCGATTTCCGCATATTTATACCAATGTATAAATATGCGGCTACAATCTGGGCGGATGGGTGCCGCGAGGGCAAAAGGACCGGATTGCCGGCTGACGAGCGGGTTGAGCGTTCTGACTGGTACTGCATCCTGTGGAGGAAAGCGCAATGATCCGCTCGACTGTCGCGTGTGCGAGCGAGCCCGTATAATTTCGGTCTGCGCCGGAGCTTATCCAGAACATCAATGATCCGGACATGACTAGGATGGGTTGAGAGAAATGCCAGTAAAAGCTCGAATCGGGCGCGCGCTTGCGCGCCGCGAGTCGATGCATGTTGCCATTCTGGAACAGCTTCGGCTCGATATCGTGGAAGGCCGCTGGCAAGCCGGCGAGCGCCTGCCGGAACCCCTGCTTTGTGAGGAATTTGGCGTATCGCGCACGCCGCTACGCGACGCGTTCCGGATTCTGGAAGCAGAAAGGCTAGTCGAGCTGATACCGCACGTCGGTGCCGTGGTGACGGCACCCGATGCCTCGGACATCACTGGTGCATTCGAGGTGCTGGCATTGATCGAGGGCGCCGCCGCCGAATCCGTCGCACGCAGGCAGCCCCCCGAGGTGCTGAAAAAGCTCAGCAAGACGACCGAACTCATGCAGATTGCTTTGGAAAAAGGCAATCATCGCCGGTACTTCGAGCTCAATGACGACTTCCATTACGCGATCGTCGAAGGGGCTGACAACCCCGTCATGCGACAGACTCACGAGCATCTGATGTGGCACGTGCACCGCATCCGGCACACAATCAACCGCCACCGCCCATTCAGCCGTGAGGCCGGAACGGGCGAAGAGCATCAGGCAATCATTCAGGCCATTCTCGATGGAGACGCGGGACGCGCTTTTGCGCTTTCGCGCGCGCATCTACTGGGCGTGGGTGCCGCGACTCTGACCAACGCCGGACTGGTTCAACCCGAGGCTGCAGGCGAGTCTGCCTGAGGGGCAAGCTTATTTCGCAGCTGCCGCCTGCAGGCCGCCCACCACGAAGCTCGTCAATTGCTCAAGCACCTCGACCGGATCTCCGGGATTGCAAATATCCTTGGCAAGCACTTCTAGCCGGTGACTGTCTGAGAATGCGTAAAGATAGGCGCCGATCATTAGCGTCACACGCCAGTACAGATCTTTTTCGGGCAATCCCGGCAACACCTTGCGCAGCGCGTCCACGTAAGCCTTTGTCGATTCGCTATACGCCAGACTACGCAGCTTGTACGACACTTCCGGCGGTTCGGTGTGGAGCCGCGCCTGCAGCCTGATGAAGGCCCTTCCCGAAACCGTTGCGCGCAAGTCAACGATTGGCTTCAGAAAGGCACGGACGATTTGCTCGAGCTTGGCATTGTCGCCGTGTGCCTCTATCTGTTCGAGTAGCTGCACCCGGTCAGCCGATATCTTCGTCGCGCGACGCAGAAAAACCTCTTCAAACAGCTGCTGCTTGGTGCCGAAATAATAGGTGATCAGCGCCTGGGTCACACCACACGACACCGCAACCTCGCGTAGCGTCGTACCCGCATATCCGCGGTGAGAAAAATCGACCTCCGCGGCGTCCAGGATGCTTTCTTTCTGGTTCTCAGTAGCCCCTGCGGGCCGGCCCAGTGCCCCGCGACGCCGCAAAGCACCCTGAGGGTGTTCTGATTTATTCATGGCTGTAGTTTTGAAAATCCACTTTGCGGAAACGATTGCCCGCGCCTCTGTTGAGCCGCGCAAATGGAATTATACGGCCGCACAGTAAAGAACGCCTCTCGTAGCACCACCATAGTGCAACCCAGCCGACCATTACCCTGGACAACGAGTTCACATCCCGCGCATTTATCGCATACGTATACCCTGAGCAGACGTAATTATTCAATCGTATAATATTGATTGAACGTCCTTGGTCCAAGTACGAATGACAGATAAGCAACCGGTTTGCATCATGCAGAGACATCCCAGGAAATGGCTTCCGGACGAAGGGGCATTGACCGTTTTCACGCTCTGCTTCGTGGGTGGATGCATGGACTGTGTAAGTTACCTGCTGCTCTTTCATGTCCTGCTGGGCGTGATGACTGTCAACACCATGATCGGCATTATTGGAATAATTCATCACACAAATATTCACGACGCCATATTGCACCTGTCGACGGTAGCTGGATTTTTAATGATGGTGTTGGGTCATCATTTAGCAGCCAGGCGAAAAGGGAAGGCTCAGACCAGTTGCACGTTTTATTGCCTCATCCTGGAGCTTGTCATAATCCTTGCGTACGCGTGCATTGCCAGCGAGTTGCATCACAAAGGGATGCTACGAGAGCCCAACATTATTGTGTTCGGGCTGGTATGTCTGGGCTCATTTGCTGTGTATCTTCAGAACACCGTCGTGCCGTCGACCTCGGGCTTCCCCACGTCAACGATGGTCATGACAGGCAACTACATTTCGCTGCTTACGCATTCCGTGAATATGATTTTGAGCTCCGACGAAAAGGCGAGGGCCCGTCAGGCCGCTAAGCACTTTTCGCTAGTGCACGCTCACTTTTGGAGCGGGGTTGCGGTCATGGCGTGGGCGACACAATACTTCGACTTCCTCGCTCTGTTCGTGCCGTGCCTGGCGCTTGGGTTGCTGATCTGGAAGCTCAAGGGATCAACCGCGCACACTGGCAATACGATCGTGTAGGAGAGCTGCTGCGTTTTCGCTGTCGCGCCGATCGGTTCAAGCGCTCTCTCCAAACAGTATCCGGAGTCTTTCACCCCGCCGAACACCATGTCCTTGTTGGCGTCGCGGGCTGATTGACCACAGCACGCCAACCTTCAAGGCGCTGCGCCAAAAGCCGCTCTACGCAACGAAACTGAGCTCCAACATACGAGGGTTTACCCCATCTATATATAATTTTATGGCTATATAATATCAAAGCGACAGCGTTGAAAGCTTTCGCGGGCAGTAAAGACATACTTTCCGTCGATGTGGCTTTAGCTGCCGGGTGTCAGCCGTGTGGCTCGCTGCGCGGCTGGCGCTCTCGCATAAGGCCTGTCCGACCTGTGGGCAGTTCGAACGGCAGACCCAACATCGCAGTGGAGAGAGTCTTGGAAACACGGAAAGTAAACATTCACGACGTGATCGATGAACATCGTATCGGTCGCACCCAGCGCGTCGCGCTCGCCCTGTGCGCGCTGCTGATGTTGTTCGATGGCTTCAACACGCAGACTATTAGCTACATCGTCCCTGTTCTAGCCAGCGAATGGCATCTTCCTAAATCTATCCTCGGCACCATTTTTTCAGCGGCTTTCGTGGGGCTGCTGATTGGCAATTTCGGCATCTCGCCGCTTTCAAACCGGTTCGGGCCAAAGAAGATGACTGTTTTGTCCACGGCCGCGTTCGGAGTTCTCACACTGCTCACCGTCCTGGTAACTAACGCACCGCAACTCATCGCAATCAGACTCCTTACCGGAATCGCCCTCGGAGCGGCCGCACCCTGCGCGATCGGTCTTACATCCGAATTCAGTCCGAAACGGACCCGCGCAACTTTTGTTCTGCTGATCTATGTCGGCTACTCTCTCGGCTTCACTGTAGCGGGCTTCTGTTGCGGCGCCATGATCCCAAGCTTTGGCTGGGCCGGTCCTTTATGGGTCGGTGGTCTCGGGCCTATTGTGCTGACACTGCTGCTCATTCCCTTCCTGCCTGAGTCCGCCTCTTATCTTGCGCGCCGCCGCTCACCCGTCGATCTGTTGCGTGCTGCCCAGCGGTTCTTTCCCGGGTTCATCTTGCCGAAAGACGCCGTACTGACTTCGAATGAAGACGCAACCAGCGATACACGTGTAAAAGGTCTGTTCTCCAGGAATCTTCGCCTAGGGACCTTTCTGCTGTGGGGTGTGTTCGTTATCAACCTTGCGGAATTCTATTTCCTTCAGAGCTGGTTGCCGACGGTACTGCATTCGCTGTCCTATCCCTCCGCATTTGTCGTCTGGGCGACCGCTGTGAGCACGATTGGCGGCATGGTGGCCGGTCTCCTTATGGGACCGTTGATGGACCGTATAGGCCCATACATGATCCTGTCGGCCCTCTATCTGTTCGGCGGAATATCCATGCTGGCAATTTCGGTCGCGCTCGGTGCGACGCACTGGATACTCGTGTTCGCGGTGTTCTGTGGCGGGTTCTGCATCAGCGGTGGCCAGAAAGGTGTCGTCGCTCTCGGATCGATTTTCTATCCAGCCGGGCTACGGGCGGCGGGAGTTGCATGGGCGTACGGGGTTGGCCGTCTCGGAGGCGCCGGCGGAACTTACCTGGCCGGCGTCCTGTACGCAGCGAATTGGGCACCCGATGCGATCTTCCGTGTTGCGGCAGCACCGGCCGTCGGCGCCGCGATTTTCGTCGGGATCATGGGGTTGCGTTACAGCGGTGGCCGGGCGCTCGAGCCCTCGGCGGTGGTGCGAAACATCAGATAAGTCACCGGACCGTGCGCAGGCTACGTAATACGCCTGCTGCGGTACGGTGAGGCGGTGAACGCCCGTTAAGCCGGGGACGGGCAGCGCGCTGGCACAGAAAGCACGAACCCCCATTAACCAAGTCAGGTCTTTTAACAATAATTAGGAGTCACGATGAAAAAATCACTGATTGTTTTCAGCTTATGTGCTGTCACAAGCTATGCGAATGCACAAAGCTCAGTCACGCTGTTCGGTCAGATCGATGAGGCGGTCGCGTATATTAACAACGCCGGCACCGGCTCCTCGTATCGCTTACGTAGCGGGACATGGTTAGGTTCGCAATGGGGCCTCGCCGGTACCGAAGATCTCGGCGGCGGCTACAAGGCGTACTTTCACCTTGAGAACGGGTTTGATGTGAACACCGGCAAGCTTGGACAGGATGGCCGCGAATTCGGCCGCCAGTCGTACGTGGGAATTGGTAGCCCCTACGGCAACCTGAGTCTTGGTCGTCAATACGACGAGGTCGTCGATTATGTCGGTCCGATCATGGCGAATGGCCGGGGAACGGCTCCTATCTACGACATCGATAACACTGCTAACGACTGGACCACCAGCAACTCGCTCAAGTACACCAGCCCGACCTACCGGGGTCTTTCGGTGGCCGCGCTGTATGCGTTTGGCGGAGTCCCAGGTCAGTTCTCCAATGACAGCGTGGCGAGCGTCGGCGCCGGATATACCGCCGGCCCTCTCCAGATCGGCGCGGCTTACACGTCGGTGCGTGACCCATACGCGGTGTGGTATGACAGCACCGGCGCGTCAAGCATCCTGGTTTACGGGAAGTACTTGCCTACTGCGCGAGACCTGAATATCGCGGCGGGAGGCGTTGCGTACACGTTCGGTAAGCTGACTGCCCGCGTTGCGGTTTCACATTCCGACCTCACCGATTCGATCAACGGCGCAGATGCCCAGTTCAACATCTATCTGGCGCAGGCTGACTACAGGGTTAATCCATTCCTGCGCCTCGCAGCGGCGATCGATGTGATCAATGGCAGTATCGGTTCGCTAAATCAGCATCCTAAATATCTGGAATACAACCTGGTTGCCGACTATTTCATCTCCAAGCGTACCGATCTATACATGTGGGCTATCTACGGAAAAGCGGATGGCGGTGCAACACAGATGCAGATTGGTCAACTGCCCGCGTCGTCAACCGACAAACAGTTCAATATCAATTTTGGCATTCGACATCGATTCTGAGCGTGCTGCGATCGATATCGGCAGGCTCGTAGAGCTTGCCGGCCAGGTGAGGCATCGACCAGCGAGCTCAGGCTGGCGATACCTCACCCACTCTGTACCGCGTTCGATCCCTCACGACATGAAAGTCAGATTCGCAGCCACACGAGACATGGTATCCATCACACGGCCGCTTATCGGAAGAAACGTTGACAACAGCCGCTTCGGTTTTGCGATGGCGAGTGAGCCGCTCCCAAAACGCTGGCAACATGCATTCCGTCACCATCAGTGGCGCCTGCAGTCGTGTGAATACAGATCGTCGGGCAACGAACAGATACGGCAAGCGGCCTGAAACTTGAGCCGCACCCAAACCGTAAAGTGGATGACGCGCGTTGATGCGTCGACTAGAAAGCGCAGATCGGCTTACGCTAACGTCCCCGTAAAGCAGTTCGCCCAGCGGCCGAGCACGTAACCGCCGCATCGCCTGCCATACGCCAAGGCTAGCTTCGAGGGGCGTCACGCTGTGAGCAGCGACGCAGGGAACACCATCAACGGCAAGCACAACTTCGCGTATCCACGCGCGCTCGCGGGGCGCCAGTTGCAGTGCGTCACGCTCGTCGGACCAGGGCAGCCCAACAACCTCACGCGTGACACGCACATCTACCACTCCAAGCGTGCGCAGATGCGCAGTCAGCGAACCGCCCAGCGTCAGCCAGTGTTTTTGGAAAGCATCGAGGCTGGGCCTGGCGGTCGTGCACCAGCAGCAGCCGCTGGCGGAATCAAGGTGAGTCCGCCTAGCACGCATTGTGGGCTCTTCCCGTGCGCGCAGGTCCACCGATAAGCAATGGCATATCCTGGCTAAGTGTCAGCGAACGTTCCTGCCGCTGCTTTTTTCAATTGCGCCAATTGCGTCGTCGAGCGGCATAACCGCCGCATATTTCTGCGCCATATCGAAGAGATTCGCCTCGTGCGGTGCAATTGCGCGATCTCCCACGCAATCGGCAAGGACCAGCGGTCGGAAACCGTACGACATCGCGTCCACAACGCTTGCACGCACACAACCGCTTGTCACGGCACCGGCAACCAGCAAAGTCTGTACGGCGCGCTCCGTAAGCCACGGGGCGAGTTGCGTGCCGAAAAACGCCGATGGCACCGTTTTCCGCACAACCAACTCACCGCTTTCAGGCGTGAGCTCATCGACGATGGCGCTATTGGGATTGTCTTCGGTAAGCGACGCCATGCCAGGAACCTTTACCGAGAAAACGTTGTTACTGCTTCCGTCGTCGGCATAGACAATCCGGCTGTGTGCAACAGGCCACCGATTTCGACGCGCAAGCGCAAGCGCTTCGACAGTGCGAGCGATTGCGGGACCGATGTTTCCGCCGCCGAACACATCTGGATCTGCGAATCCAATAACGAAATCGACGATCAGGAGTCCGACATTGCCTTGAACCGGCAATGGCGTTCCGAATCCTTGCTTATGGTAAACACCCGCTTCGGCATGTTCTGAAAGATCGGTCATCGTAGTCCTTGTCAGTGTTGGGCCGTATCCGCTACCCGACCATCGGCGACGACCACTTCATCGTCGATTCGCACGGTGCAGTTACGCAGTGGAATGTCAATGTGACACGTGGTGGTGCGGCTGCCGCCGCCTTCGTTGTTAGGTCCGAGCGAGAACAGGAAATTACCCTCGAAGGCGCGCGCGTCCATTCCAATGGTTGCTTCGCGGTCGTACAGACCAAGCGTCGACCAGCGCGCACGACGTTGCAGTCCCCAGCCAATGTGGGAGATCGCGTAGCCTTCGGGATCGTTGAAGGTTTCCATGTAATCGCGCAACAGTGCAGCGTCGATGCCGCCTTCGATCTTCGTCGCATAGCCCTTTTCCACCGTCAGCACGATCGGCTCGCCGACGTAGCGTTTCTGCGGCAGCAGGATGTCGCCGCGATCGATCACGATCGTGCCACTGGCGGTTCGGTCATTCGGGAAGGTCAGTGCAAAGCCGCTAGGCCAGTGGTCCCAGCGACCCGGCTCGTCGACGAAACCATATTCGGCGATCGCAGGAAACTCACCCATAGGGCACACAAGCGATGTGCCTGCTGGCGACGTAACGCGCATCTCGCGCGCGGCGCTTATCTTTTTCGCAGCGGCCAGCACACGCTCGCGGTCGGCGTATGTCGGTACCAGCCGCGCCAACACTTCGGGCGGCTCAACCGCAAGGAGGATCTTCGTGCCAGACTTGAGGATGTCGTGTTGCTCGGGCGAGAAAAGCAACGTCATCAGATCAAGCACGAGGTCGCTCTCTTTCAGCGCGGCAATCGCCGCGCGGTTGCCTGTCAATGGCGTCGTGCCGAGGTACGCGAGCGAGTCGCGGCTAAATGCCTTCTCGCCATTTACCGGTGGTAAGTCAAGCCGGTTGACGACTGCACCCATCGACTGTGTTGCGATAAGCGCGCAAGCGAGAGTCTGCGGGTGCGTGGAGGAACTCGTCAAGATGGTGACGGTTTGCCCGCGTTCGAGGCGGGACAGCGTAAGCACTTCCTTCCAGGCTTCGACCAGTTGATAGTCGCTGATAGGCATGGCGGCTCCTTCGGGGCTGGCAAATAGGGGGCTGGCGAACTTAAACGAGCGGCGCGTCGAGAAAATCACCGAACGCCGCGTAAAAGCCCGTCGCGTTGTCCCACGGAATCATGTGACCGGCGTTCGGCACACGCACATGCTGCATCGACGGCGTCGCACGTTGCAGTTCGGCGACATCCTCGTCACGCACAACGTCGCCGCGCTCAGCCGTGATCAGCAGAGACGGCACGTGCAGTTGCGCAGCGTCCGCATGGAAGTCGTCGATGTGAAAGCCTTCAAACGATGCAATGATTGCGCGCTCGTCGCAGGTGTGCAGCCACTCGGCTCGCAACTGGAGCTCCTGATCGGTCCACGTCGGCAAAAACGCGCGCATTGCCTCCGCGCCCACGCCGGCTCGAGCGAGCGCCATCGAATCGACGTACCACGGCAGCTTGCTTGGATACTCGCGACGGCCAGGACCCGACACCGGCGGGTCCACCAGCACGACCGATTCGAGGCCAATGGGCTTGCGTGTCGCCGCGCGCGCTGCAATGCGTGCGCCCATCGAATGGCCTACAAGCGTGAATCGCTTCAGACCAAGCGCGTCTGCGAATGCCACTACATCGTCGGCTTGCGCGGTCAGGCTGTAGTCAAGCGTTGGCGACGCCTCTGACAACCCGCGGCCGCGTACATCGATCACATAGGTGTCGAACTCACGGCCGAACACTTCACACACAAATCCCCACGTAATGGCGGGACTCGTGATGCCTGGAATCAGGATGATCGCGGCGCGCTCACTCCGCGTCCCATGTGTTCCACCGTAGCGGAGATAGTGCTGACGAATACCGTTTGCGGCAACGTTCGCGCCGTACTGAAGAGTCGTAAACATAGGGGCGTCCCTGTGAATTTGCGAGGCTCAGTACGCGCCGGACAGCAACGCGCCCGCACCCGGAACGATACGTTCGAGGTCCAGTTCGCGCAGCATTGCGTACGTGGTTGCGATCGCCGCAGTAATGACCGGCTTTCCTGTCATCGCTTCGACCTTTGCAACGGCCGGCAGCGATGGCATCTGCACACACGCCGACAACACGATCGCGTCGGCATCCTGGTAGCGCAACTGCTGCACGATCGCCGGCAGGTTGGCCGGGTTGTGGCGTCCGACTTCCAGGTTGTCGGGGATTTCGAGTGCACGGTAGTCGAGCACCTCGTAGCCTTCGTTGCGGATGTAGTCGACGACCAGCTCCGTCAAAGGCTTCATGTACGGTGCAACTACAACGATGCGCTTCGCGCCGATGACCTTTAGCGCATCAATCAGCGCGCCGGCGCTGGTCAGCACCGGGGCGTGGGCGTCGTTAGCAGCAGTGTGCTTTGTGAGTCGCTCCTGCGATGCACGATGGTAGCCGTGGCCCATTGCCATGATCGCAACGAGACATGCATAGCCGAGCACATCGACGCGCGCGTCAGACAGCTCAACCGCGCAGCGGTCGGACTCCGCATCCATTGCTGCCAGTTCTTCCTTGACGACCTTCTTCATGCGCATCCGGCTCGAATGGAACGTGAAGCGCTCCGGCCGGATGGCCTCCCGCAGGCGCAACATTGCGGGAATCTCTGTTTCCATCGTGGTATTTGAGCTCGGCACAATCTGGCCGATGCGATAAGTCTTGGTCATGTGTGTTTGCCTCGAACTCTAGATTAGCTTCGCGTTAAGCCACCGCTGCTACACGCGGCTGGAAGTCCGCCGCGTTGTATGCGTACACCCAGTCAGCCTGAATACCCGAAGCGTGCGGATTGATCCACGACTTGAACTGATATATGAGGTCGCGTTTGCGCTGGGCGAAAAGTGTCGGGAGGTGATAGGTCCGTCCACGTTCACGCGACTCCAGCTGTACCCGGCTGGTGCGTGGAATGCGCACTGCTTCGTAATCGCGCAGGGCCGATGCGACGTCGGTGCCGTGCCCAGCGAGCGAGCGCGCCAGCACGTAGCCATCCTCGATCGCCATCGCCGCGCCTTGAGAAAGGAACGGCAGCATGGGATGGGAGGCATCGCCCAGCAAGGTGATCCGCCCTTTCGACCACGTCGTCATTGGATCGCGGTCGAACAGACCCCATTTGAATACGGAGTCAACGCGATCAAACAACTGCGTAATGTTCGGATGCCAGCCAGCGAACGCGGCGAGCAGTTCTTCGCGAGTGCTAGGCGCATTCCACGACTCTTCGACCCACTCGGCGGTCTCATTGACTGCAACGATATTGACTGCCTGCCCGCGACGAACGTAGTAGGTAACGATATGTGATTTCGGGCCCAGCCAGAACGATGAATCAGGGCTCACGAAATCAAAGTTCCCGTCCACCGGAACAACCGCCCTGAAGCACATGTTGCCGGTGAACTTCGGCGCATCGTCGCCGAACAGTTTGTTGCGGACTGTCGATCGCACGCCGTCCGCGCCCACGATCAGATCCGCTTCGAACTCCGAACCGTCTGCGAAGATAGCTGCGGCGCTATCACCTGTTTGCCTGATATCGACACACGCCGACGAAAGCGATGCAACGCCAGCTGGCAACGAGTCGACCAGCAACTGATGCAAATCAGCACGGTGAACATGAAAAAACGGGGCATTGTAGAGACGCGGACACTCGTCCGCCAGCGGGATGCGGAAAATCTCCTTTGCCGTGTCCCAGTTGCGGCCAACGATGGCCTGAGGCAGAAACGCGACTTTTCGCAGTGCCTCTCCCAGACCCAACGCCTCAAGTACCTTGACGGCATTTGGCGTGACCTGAATGCCAGCGCCGATTTCACCGAACGCGTTAGCGCGCTCAAAGGCATGCACCTCGATCCCGTGCTGCGCGAGCGCGCTTGTGAGGGCAACACCTCCGATACCGCCGCCAACCACGCCAACCCGAAGTTTTCTAGTCATCTTGCTTAATCTCCGCTGAATGCTCGAGCCGAATCAGCCATGCGGCCCGCACTATTTGGCCATACAATTAATTTATGCGACGAACCATTCTGTTCAACGGCCGCAATCCGGCGGATCGAAACTCAATCACGACACCCTGCAACCGAATTGTTCCGCACGGACCGGAAATGCCACCGCCGATCACGCTTACCGCTGCGGCCTTCACTTCACTGGCCGGCCACTGTGCCTGAGTCCGCCGCGGCGATTAATTCAAACCGCAACTTTACTCAACGGTGAAGAGAGACGCGCAACGCCCCACCAATCTGCTGCATGGCAGAGTGCATCGCTTCAGTCACCGTCGACTCGAGACCACTGTCCTTGGTCGCCGCAATCATGTCGTCCAGGACCTCAGCTGCATCCGCCGACGTTTGGTCGGGCAACACCGCGGCAATCGCATTAAGGGCACCGACAAGACCAAGGATTTGTCCCCGCATCGTTTCGAGCTCATTTTCCATCGACCACTCCTCCATAGCTTCAACGCAACTGCTGTTAGCCGACGAATGACGCCCAAGTCCTCTGCATCCGCCGTTGGTTTGTACCTGCAGTTAATTATATGATCGTAAAATTAATAGCGCAAGCCCGATTTTTGCCGCGCCGATCACCGAGCATCTACATCGGCAAGCCTGCTCGAGTTCGCCGGCAAGTCGACCAATTCCCCCAGAGGCCGCTATGCCAGTGCCGTGACGGGCAACAATGCTATGGGACTTTTCATTGGCCGCGCGGGCGCAAATTCAGCGCGGCGCAAACCGACGTCAGCACGGCCGCAAGGAAGGCAATACGATCCGTTCAGCACCGCTCCGTCCTGTCACAAACATGGTTAGTGCCCGGTGTGCTGCGTTAGGCAGAATTGAGCGTTCCGCCTGAAGAAGCCTGATCCGAGCCCACGGCCGGTCCTTCCTGCCGAAGCTGCTTTTCGCTGGTCAGACGTAGCCATACAGGGTGAAAAGCAACGAGTAGGGAATTTCGTGTCCCGCAACGTCGTACGCGACAAGGTCCACCTCTTCAACGATAAACATGGATGCGAGAAATTTCCCGATTGAGGAAAGAGTACGAGTTAAAGATGCCGCACAGTTGGGCAATTTAGCTGGGCTCATTTGACTTTGGCCAAGGTAACAATGCATTAAAGATGGATGACGGTGGTCGCTTTGCCACCAACCCGGAATTGAGTTTCTGGATTTTTATGTTTCGGATACCTAAATTATATGTGTGTCGAAAAATGCAATCCTTGAGAGATACTCTAGCGACAATCGCCCGATCTGGATTTGGCTAAAACGACAACTTACCTCTAAAAACGGTCAACTTCGTTCGGACACGTTCGCCTACGAATTCCCTGGTCGTCGATACGGCGCGGGGCAAGATGACCCTTCGGTCGATACCCCAGACTGTAGTAGGACGTGCGAGCCGTCAGAACGAAACGGGCGAAACCTTCGACCACAAGTCCGGTTTTGAACGATTGTTGGCCGAAGTGAAGCGGCGAAAGGGCAGTACACGCAGATAGACTGACTACATCAAGAATCACGGATCCTGATTTCACAGCGGAGACATGTGATGGAATCACGCAAAGTCTACATTCACGACGTAATCGACCATTCTCGAATCGGCCGCGCCCAGTACGTCGCACTAGCGCTCTGCGCATTGCTCATGCTCTCCGATGGCTTCACCACGCAAGCCTTCAGCTACATCGTGCCCGTTCTCGCAAATGACTGGCATCTTCCAAAGTCCATCCTCGGCAGCATTTTCTCGTCCGTACTCATTGGTCTGATGATCGGAAATTTCGGCATCTCGCCCTTTGCAAAACGTTTCGGCACAAAGAAGATGACGGTATGGTCAACGGCTGCGTTCGGCTTGTTCACGCTGCTAACTGTCTTTGTCACGAACGTGCCGCAGTTGATCGCGCTCCGGCTGCTTACTGGCATCGGACTAGGATCTGCCGTGCCCTGCGCCGTCGGCCTCACATCCGAATTCAGTCCCAAACGGACACGCGCAACGTTTGTTTTATTAATCTACGTCGGCTATTCCCTCGGATTTACTGTCGCGGGCTTCTGCTGTGGCGCAATGATTCCACGCTTCGGCTGGACCGCTCCACTTTGGGTGTGTGGTCTCGGGCCGATTGTTTTAACGTTTCTGCTCATTCCTCTCTTGCCTGAGTCTGCCTCGCATCTTGCGCGGCACAGGTCGCAAAAAGACTTGCTTCAAATGGCGCGCCGATTCTTTCCTAAATTCAACTTACCGGACGGCGCCGTCCTAACCTCCAATGCCCACAAGAATAGCGATGGGGCCGTAAGTGGCTTGTTTTCCGCACGTTTGCGTGTCGGCACGTTTTTGCTGTGGGTTGTGTACAACATCAACCTGGCGGAATTCTATTTCCTGCAGAGCTGGCTACCGACATTTCTGCACTCCCTTTCTTACTCGCCCAGAATGGTCGTCTGGGTAACGGCCATCAGCACTGTCGGTGGCATGGCAGCCGGACTCATTTTGGGTCCGCTGATGGACCGGTTCGGGCCGTATATCATCCTCTCAGCGCTATTCCTGTTTGGCGGTATATCGATGCTGGCAATTTCTATGGCGCTTGGCGCAACACATTTTTTACTTGTGCTGGCGGCATTTTGCTGCGGCGCATGTACTAGCGGCGGCCAGAAAGGGATTGTCGCATTGGCCGCCCTCTTTTATCCAGCCGACTTACGTGCGCCCGGCGTGGCATGGGCTTCTGGTATTGGTCGTCTTGGCGGTGCCGGGGGCACCTATCTGGCCGGGGTGTTATACGCGTCGAACTGGCGGCCGGAGGACATCTTCCGCGTTGCGGCAGCTCCGGCCGTCGTCGCAGCGATCTTTGTAGGATTCATGGGCTGGCTTTACAGCGGCGACGAGTCTCTCCCGTCCTCCGCATTAACTCAGGATAGCTGACCCGTTTTCAGACGGCGGGGCACGCTAACTCAATCGCAATTCGCAGTTCAAGACAAGCAGAAGTCTTGACGATAGCGATTGCTCTTTCATTTCATACTCCTATATATTCGTCGGGCCTGTATTGCTTTCTGGCATCCTGTCTGGATTTCGGATCAGACCCGACGTGCACAACTTGCTCTACCGATTCACCAAGGAAGTGGCCTGCAACCCGTGGTATCGACGATCAAAGTAGATGAGCCCGCCAATCGTCTCGCCATCGCTCAGTTTTATTTCCTGCACCTCGCAAAAGAAAACCCTGTGAGTGCCTTGGCAGACGGTGTCAATTACCTTGCAGTCGAACGCTACCAGTGCATCCTCCAGCACAGGGGCACCCGTTTTCAGGGTGCTCCACGACGTTCCGGCGAAACGCTCCTCTACGCTGACGCCCGCACCGAACCTACGGGATAGCGCCTCGTGGGAAACACTTAATGTGTTCACGCACAGTACGCCGTTTTCGATCAGCGCGTTGTGTGCCGACGACTGCTGGTTAACGCAAACGAGTAGCGTGGGTGGCGTATCGGTGACGCTGCAAACAGCTGAGGCTGCAATGCCGGTTTTCCCAGCAACGCCATCGCTGGTGACTACGTGAACCGCAGCGCCGAGCCTGGCCATCCCAGCTCTGTAGCTAAGTTGTTCTTGGCTGAGCATGATGATGTCCTTTTACCTTACTGTACCGTGTCGGGCACTTCCGCCACCACGCGGCAGGAGAGCCCGCTGAAGCCGAGGAAACCTGTCCACGCAGTGTGCATCGTGAACTCCGTCTTGCCGACCGCGTTGTAGAGCTCGTCGATCTTGTTCATATTTTCGATGATGAAGCCGCCGCGGCGACCAACCAGGAGATCTGCTGGGCCATGCTGATCACCACGACGCAGGCCGGCAAAATCCAGACCGATGAAGCCCAGCTTCATTTTCGCCAGCGTTTCGATGAAATCCCAAGACATCTGGGGATGGCCGCGGAAATAGTCACGCGTTCCGTACGAGTACTTCGACAGGTAGCCCGTGTGGAAGATAACGAAGTCGCCTTCGCGAACGTCGTATCCTTCGAGGACCTTTTCCGTGATTTCGGTTTCGCCGACGTCGCCTACATGAACGATTACGCCTCGGCGGACGGCGTATTCAGCCGGCGGACGACCTTGTCCCTCATACACGTCCAGGTGCGTGCCGATGTGCCCCTGGGACATGAAGCTGTTCTGGTCTTGATTGGCCTTGCCAACAACGGGATCGTGCATGTCGATGGCCAACGTGAGATCGAGGAACATATTTTTTTCTCCACTAGAATTGTGAAGTACCAATGTAAGCTCCCGGGCTAGGCAGGCACCCTCTAACATAGGTCACAATCCATTCAAAACAGGACAACCGATGCAACCGAATCCGCCACTTCTCGCGGTACGTCGCGATAACTTTCCTGTCAGCGCGGTGATTCGCGAGGGAGACGCGGTGGACTTCGAGGCGCATGTGCACGCGTGTGGACAACTGGTTTTCGCACAGCACGGTCCCATGCTGTTGGAGACACGCAACGGCATCGTGCGGATGGGACCCGACCGTGCGGCGTGGCTACCTGCTGGAGAGTCGCACGCGGTGTTTCTGGACCGTCGATTCCGATATCACAGCCTTTACATCGATAGCGACTTTTGCTCGCGCGGGACGTGCGGGGTTTTCATTCTCACCCCGCTGCTTCGTGAACTCATAATCGATGTGTCGTTGTGGCCTGAGAGCAATCTGACGGCTGACGAGAAGATGCGGCGCGCGTACGTCATCGTGGACGAAATCGTGCGAGCCCCGCGAACCGGCTCATCCGTTCGCATTCCTGAAGACAAGAAGCTTGGCGTTATTTGCAGGGCAATCGAACGAGACACCTCCATCGAAAAGTCGCTCGAGGATTGGGCCGTCGAGGTTGGCGCCAGCACCAAAACACTACAGCGACTTTTTCTGGCGCAAACGGGTATGGCCTTCCAGCAGTGGCGCAATCACGTGAGGATGACAAGGGCTCTTGAAATGCACATGGCTGGCATGCGGGAGCTCGACGTTGCGCTGGCAGTAGGGTATGCCACAGAAGGCTCCTACGCGCAGGCTTTCAAGAAGTTCTATGGCCATCCCCCAAGCTTCCTGAAACGCCGTGCAACGGCCTAGGATTCTGCCAGCGCACGGCAAGAGCCTCCCGTTGGTCTTCCCTTGTGGGAAACACGTGAAACGCACGTCGGTCTGGACGAAAGCCTTCACCGTATCCGTGCAGCGCTAAAGAAAGTACAGCAATCTGCCGATATCCTGGTGTCCTCTCCCTTCAGGTAGCCGACAATGATTGTGAACGGAAACGTAACCACTACGGGACTCGTTCCCCTACCGACGACGAATACCCCTTCTTCGAGCAATGCCGCGTCAAACTCCGCGCAGGGCACCTCCACAACAACGGATGCGAGTAGTGATACATCCGGCACGGCGTCTGGCACGAAGCCGGCTACGGGCAGTACATCTGGAGTCTCGGGCGCCACATCGACTACCGCCTCCAGCGACTCCGGGTCAGCATTGGCCGCAGCTCAAATGCTGAAGCAATTGATCGAACATCTGCAGGCAATGTTGGCGGCGATCCAGGCCCAAATCTCCGCTGCCGCGGCCCGGTCCGGCCACGGGGGCATGCCGAATCCAGCGCTCGGTGCATTGCAAGCTGAAGCCTCGGTCATTCAAGGCCAGATTTCGGCGGCTACAGCGAAGATGGCGGAAATGCTGTTGGCGAATGGGCAATCCAGCGGGACGCTTATCAACGACCAGGCATGAGCGCATTTCGCATCGGCTTCAAACGGTCAATCTCGAATCCGACTGGTGATCGTTATGTCGATGCGAGAGCGCGAGTTCAGTCGCCTCTCTACTCATCTTTCTGCCGGCGGACACTCCATTGGTTCGATCGGAGCTTGCACCGCATGAGGCGCATCTGGATTTGGTGCTTATTGGGGCGCATTCCCTTGTCGGGAAGATGCGGTACGGTTTCTTCGCCCCTCTCGACTCGCAACTGCGGACAATGAAGACATGGCCGTGATGAATGTCGAGGCGTTCTCGACTGTCCACTCCTTCGATTGACCGGTAATGTTCTTCATGATGGACTTCAAACGCCGAGGGTGGCTTACCACACGGATCTCGGAGATCATCTGGGTGTCAAATACCTAGGTTGCCCTTTCCAAGGGCAGCGCCTTCTACACGCTTGAATCCTTAGGGCGCGGCCGCATTCCCTGCCAAGTGACGACAATTGCAGATTTGGATCGGGCACGAGACGCCCTTGGATACAGGCTTCTGTCGC
>Ga0153933_1000266_pt1 | contig 22482 bp, 20 predicted proteins | sample TSNJ017MetaG_FD_102275 | JGI IMG/M metagenome (GOLD analysis project Ga0153933, IMG submission 102275) | Attine ant fungus gardens microbial communities from New Jersey, USA - TSNJ017 MetaG | ecosystem: Host-associated > Fungi > Mycelium > Unclassified | place: USA: New Jersey, Wharton State...
CTCAAGAACGAGGTGATGCCGCGGCTCAAGCATCTCGGCGCCGAGTTCGAGAAGGCCGCATGACAGCTCGGCGGGGTGCGGGGCTTGCCTCGCACCCCGCGTCGCATATCTTGGAACCAGGTATTTTCGGCACCGGGGTTCGCGGCATGACGGTCGAGGCACAAAATTTCAAGCAGGCGATGCGCCATTGCGCCGGCGCCGTCGCGCTGGTGACGGTGGGCTCCGAGCCCGGCAAGCGCACCGGCCTGACCGTGACCTCGGCCTGCTCGCTGTCGGACAATCCGCCCTCGGTATTGGTCTGCGTCAACCGCAACGCCAGCGCCCATGCGCGCATCCTCGAGGAGCGCCATTTCGTCGTCAATTTCCTGAACGAGGAGCATGCGCTGCTGGCGTTGACCTTCTCGGGCCAGAAGGGCGTCAATGGCGACGACCGCTTTGGCTTCGGCCGTTGGACCACCGGTGCCACCGGCGCCCCGGTGCTGGAGGACGCGGTCGCCGCGTTCGACTGCGTGCTGAGCGAGGCGCTGGAGACAAAAACCCATTCGGTCTTCATCGGCGAGGTCAAGCATGTCCGCGCCGCGACCGCGGTCGATCCGCTGATCTATCTGAACAGCGGCTTCCACAGCATCCGCGACATCCGCGATCCGATCACGCTCGGCGACGTCGACGCGCGGCGGGTGAGCTGGAACGAGTTTTCGTAAAGTCGAGGCCGCCTACAGCGGATTGGATGTGCGGCAGGCCGAGATGATTGCGGCTGCCGCCTCATCGGCCTGCGCGCCGGACAACTGCCGCACCAGACAAAGATAGTAGCCCTTGCTGGTCTCGTTCAGCAGGGACTCGCCGTTGACGGCCAGCCAGTTGCAGGCAGAACGGATCGACTGGATGGCGAGGGGAGATCGCGTGTCACGCATGGCGGATAGCGTGCATTGAGCCTGCTTATCCATGGTGGTCTGTGCGTTGACCGATCCGAGGGATGCAAGAAGCGCTCCGGCAGCAACAGCGGCCATCAGAACGATTGACCGCGCGCCCGTCAGTTGCTTGACCCCGGCAGGTTTGATCGTCTGGATTTCGCAGTCAGCGCCGTGCACAGGCCTCTCCATTTCGCGGCGCGACCGGCCTGTGAATAGCAGGACTAGCCGTCGAGGTCGATCTTCAGCAGCTTGATCCGGCGATAGAGCGTCGCGCGGCTGAGCCCCAGCGCCTTCGCCGCGTCCGTCACCCGCCCGCCATGCGCGCGAAGTGCTTCGACGACCGCCGGACGCTCGGTGCCTTCGCGATCCTCCGCCGCCTGCCCGCCCACCGGCGGCAGATCGAGATCGGCCTCACTGATGACGCCGCCCTCCGCGGTGGCGCCGGCGAGGCGCAGCACGTGGCGGAGCTGGCGCATGTTGCCGGGGAAGGGGTAGGCCACAAGCTGCGCCCAGGCGTCGGGGGCAATGCGGCAGTTCGGCGCTTCCTCCTCGGCGATCTGCGCGATCACCTCGCGCTTGTCGGCGCGTTCGCGCAAGGCGGGCAGGCGGATCTCCATGCCGCGCAGCCGGTAATAGAGATCGGAGCGGAATGAGCCCTCGTCGGCCATCCGTGCGAGGTCGCGGTGGGTGGCGCTGATCAGGCGGATGTCGACGGCGACGGGCTTGAGCGCGCCGAGCGGCCACACCTCGCGATTTTCCAGCACGCGCAACAGCCGCGTTTGCAACGCCAGCGGCATGTCGCCGATCTCGTCGAGGAACAGCGTGCCGCCGCTCGCCTGCACGATCAGGCCCTTCGACCCCTCGCGCCGCGCGCCGGTGAAGGCGCCGGCCTCGTAGCCGAACAGCTCGGCATCGATCAGGCTCTCCGGCATCGCCGCGCAGTTCAGCGCCACGTAATTGTTGCGCGCGCGGTTGCTGGCGGCGTGGATAGCGCGCGCGAACACGTCCTTGCCGGCGCCGGTCTCGCCACGCAGCAGGATCGGCAGATCGAGGTTGCCGACCGTCATCAGGCGCTTGACGCCCTTGTTCAGCACGGGATCGCGCCCCGCCAGCCCGTGCAGGCCGCCGAATGGCCCGGCCGGCTTTTCGCGCGCGGGTGCGGGTACCAATCGCGATCGCGATCGCAGCGGCGGCGCGAGGCGGCCCTCGCCCCACGGCGTGCCGTCGGAGCGGCGCAGCGCGACGTTGCCTTCCGGCGCGCTCGCCGCACGGTCGTCGAGCTGGATCAGATGCGAGAGATCAATGCCGCCGGATATCGTCGCGTCGGTCAGCCCGAGCGCCGAGCGCGCGTTGCGGCAGGCGCCGACCACGCGGCGATCGTCGTCATAGGCGATCAGCCCGCCGCTTTCGCTGCCGGGCAGCGTCGCGATCCAGCAGGCGCGGTAGTGCCGGCGGAAGAAAGCGTGCTCGATCCGCCGCGTCGCCTGCGTGGTGACGGCCAATGCCAGTTCATGCGCGCCGCGGCCGAGATCGCTGCGGCATGAGGAGATGTTGACCGCGCCCGCGAGCTGGCCGGTGTGATCGAACAGCGGCGACACCGCGCAGGTGAACATGCTCCACTGCTCGCGAAAATGCTCGTCGCCATGGACCAGGATCGGTCGCTGCTCGGCGAGCGCAGTGCCGAGCCCGTTGGTGCCCTCGAACGTCTCGGCGAAGTTCGAGCCGGTGTAGATCTTCCACTCCAGGAACATCCGCGCGTAGTCGCCTTCGGGCAGCCGGCTCACCAGCATGGTGGCGTTGGGATCGGCGAGATTGACGCAGTAGCCGGCGTCGCGCAGCACGCGCGCGAGGTCCTCCAGTTCCGGCACCGCGACCCGGATCAATTCCTCCATCGGCCCGGCGACATGCCGGACCTCGGCCTCGGTCAGCGTCTGCGGCGGGCCACGCCGGGCGGGATCGAGCTTGTGATTGACCAGGCAGCGCCGCCAGGAGGTCGCGATCCGCGACTCGGCCTCGACGCCCGCCAGATGGTTGGCCGCCGACAAAACACGGGCGACATGATTAGAGGCCGCGAGATTGGCCATCCAGAGGTCTCCACCCCTATTTTTGCCGAAGTCTGGCACCCGGCCGGCGAATGTCAATCGGCCGGCAGGGTCACAGGGGGCGTGGCATGCTCCGGTCGTCATTCCGGGGCGTGCGAAGCACGAGCCCGGAATCCATCGGGCCACGGACTTTGCTGACAAATGGATTCCGGGCTCGACGCTCCGCGTCGCCCCCGAATGACGAGAGGGGTGATGTGCGGTCCTACTTCACCCCACCTGCCGTGAACAGCAGCAGCGAGCGCCCGGTCACCTGATAGATGCTGCCGAACTCGAAATGCCCGCCCGCCGCTTCCTCCGGCGCATTGGTATCCAGCACCAGCGACCAGCGCTCCCCGGCTGTGGTCTGCGGCAGCTTGAAGCCGACCTCGCCCTCGAAACTGTTGAGCACGATCAGCACCGTGTCGTCCTCGCTTTGGCGCGCGATCGCGGTCTTGCGGGCGCGGCCGTCGAGCAGGGCGCCGAAGCATTTGATCCAGCCGGTGGTCCAGTCGGCCTGGCTCATCTCCGCGCCCGAGGCGTTGATCCAGACCACGTCGCGGACCTCGAGCTGCGGGTCGCGGTCGCCGGAGAGGAAGCGGCTGCGGCGCAGGATCGGATAGTCGCGCCGCAGCCTGATCATGCGTTTGGTGAAGGCGAGCTGCGTCTCGACATCGCCTGAGAGATTCCAGTCGAACCAGGAGATGGCGTTGTCCTGGCAATAGGCGTTGTTGTTGCCGCGCTGGGTGCGGCCGAACTCGTCGCCGCCGAGCAGCATCGGCGTGCCCTGCGCGGCCAGCAGCGTCGCCAGCATGTTGCGCTTCTGGCGCTCGCGCAGCGCTGTTATCTCGGGATTGTCGGTCGGGCCTTCAGCGCCGCAATTCCAGGAATGGTTGTCGGACGAGCCGTCGTTGTTGTTCTCGCCGTTGGCCTCGTTGTGCTTAAAGTTGTAGCTCGCCCAGTCGTTCAGCGTGAAACCGTCATGCGCGGTGATGAAGTTGACGCTGGCCCAGGTGCGGCGGCCCTCGCGGTTGAACACGTCGTGCGAACCGAGTAGCCGCGGCGCCAGCGCTGACGGCTGCGCCTCGCCGCGCCAGAAATCTCGCACTGTGTTGCGGAACTTGTCGTTCCACTCGGCCCAGCCCGCCGGAAAGCCGCCGACCTGGTAGCCGCCGGGACCGCAATCCCAGGGCTCGGCGATCAGCTTGACGGTTGCGAGCAGCGGGTCCTGGTTCATGGCCTTCAGGAAACCGGACTGCTCGTCAAAGCCATAGACCTCGCGCGCCAAAATGGTGCCGAGGTCGAAGCGGAAGCCGTCGACATGCATGTGGCCGGCCCAGTATCGCAGGCTGTCCATCACCATCTGGATCACCCGCGGATGCGACAGGTTGACGGTGTTGCCGGTGCCGGTGTCGTTGATGTAGTAGCGCCGTCTATCGGGCAGGAGACGATAATAGCTCGCATTGTCGATGCCCTTGAACGACAGCGTCGGGCCGTGCTCATTGCCTTCGGCGGTGTGGTTGTAGACGACGTCGAGGATCACCTCGAGGCCTGCGCCATGCAGCCGCGACACCATCTCCTTGAACTCGCGCAGGCTGTTGGGCACATCGGCGGCGTAGCGCGGATCCGGCGCGAAGAAGCCGATCGTGTTGTAGCCCCAGTAATTGACGAGATGTTTGTCGAGCAGATTGCTGTCGTTGATGAAGGAATGCACCGGCAGCAGTTCGACCGAGGTGATGCCGAGCGCCTTCAGATAGTCGAGCACGACATCAGATCCGAAGCCGGCATAGGTGCCGCGCAGCGCTTCGGGGATGCCGGGATGCTGCTTGGTGAATCCCTTGACGTGGGTCTCGTAGACGACGGTCTCGTCCCAGTGCACGTCCTGCCGCTGTGCTTCCCGCACCCAATCGAAGTTCGGATCGACCACCACGCATTTCGGCATGAAAGGTGCGCTGTCGCGCTCGTCGAAGGTGAGGTCGTCGCCGGTCTCCATCTTGTAGCCGAACACGGCCGGATTCCAGGTCAGCGCGCCGGCATGGGCGCAGGCATAGGGGTCGAGCAGCAGCTTGTTCGGATTGAAGCGGTGGCCGCCGTCGGGCTGGTAAGGGCCTGAGATGCGGTAGCCATAGAAGGTCCCCGGCTGCACGCCGTTGATGAAACCGTGAAACACCTGGTCGGTATATTCCGGCAGTTCGAAGCGATGGGTCTCGCGCGCGCCGTCGAACAGGCAGACCTCGACCTTGGTGGCATTGGCCGAGAACACCGCAAAATTGGTGCCCTTGCCGCTCCAATGGGCACCGAGCGGATAGGGCAGGCCTTCCTCAATGACGAAATCGGTCATCGCATTCCCCCAAGCCATCAAATCAACCTGCAACAGACGCGGCTGCGCGGGAAACGTTGCATGGGTGAGTTTAGCGGTGATGGGCGTGCCGTGTGTGACGCTCCGGCTCGCCGCATTCGCCAAGATTGATGTCCAAATTGTAACTGAGCTGTTCGAACCCTGCGCCAGCTGCGACGACCCATGATCGACGCTGATGGCGGAATATCCAAAGGAGCAACGCAAATGCGGATGGGAGTTCGGTTCTTGCTTTGCCTGGCCGGCTTGGTCGCGTCGACGGCGACCGTGTGTGCCGAGCAACCGGCTGCCACGCCGACCGCCGCACCGGTCGCATCCGCTGAGGACTCGAAGGGGAGCATCGACTGGCCGTCAAAAGACGGCAAGTTTGCCTTTCGCTCAGTCTACAATGAGGACCTGAATACGATCGACCTGATCGACCCAAAATCGCAGAAGAAATTGCAACGGATTGTCGACAATGATTCGGGGCAGACCGCCTGGCATGTGCTCTGGGCGCCCAATTCCAACCGGTTCGCGTTGATGACGAGGTTGGGACATCCGATTCAAGGCGTGGATGTCTATGTCCGAACCGGCGACACGTTCAAGCAGGCCGATCTGCCCGACCTCCCCGAAGCTGACATCCCGGAGCGGCTCAAGCACGGCAAGAAATTCCCGCATTACGCCAACGTGAACTGGCAGGAAGCGGAAGAATGGAAGAAGGACGGCTCGCTCGTCGTGACCGTTACCACCATGATCGACGGCAACGGCAGTTCGATCACGGCCACACGCACGGTTGTTCTCGGCTTCGATCGGGCCGGCAAGGCGAAGATCGCAAAATCGACGATCAAATACGAGACGGAGACGGACTAAGAAGCCCTGCGCTCTCCGACCATGAAAGCTGACGGCAACTTCCAGTTTTGCAATATGTGGGAGACAGGCTGAGGTCCAAAGCCCAGAAACTATTCATTCCGGGGAGAGAGGTAGGACGTCAGCAAGTCGAGCTGCTTCGTGGGGAAGTCGTACCGTACCCATCGCTCTTTGTAGCCGGGTAGGCCATGCTCTTTCAGCACAGCATCGGCAGCGTCTCGCACGGCCCTGCCGAATTCGAGCGGTGTACAGGAGAACGCCAAGAGGGGTTCCCCTTCGGCATCGGGTTGGTTGCCCCAAAGGTCGCCGAACGAGAGGATTTTCACCTCCACAACGGAATTGCCCGTGCGGACGATAGACCATCGGTACTCGCCAGGTTCTTCATCGAACCCTATCGAAATGCTGTGTGCATCGGCCATCACGGTAGCTGCGGCCAGGACTAAATTGCCGAGAGCATCCGATAGATAGGAGGCTGATACCGTGCAGTCGCGCCCGTCCGCGGCGATCGTGCATTTCGCCCAGCCTACACCTGTGAGGCGATAGTCGATTGTCAATGTCACCGATTTCCCTTGCATCGAGAAGGTCGTCCGACGCAGCGCCCGCGCCTCTAAATCAGCCGCATCCCCTTCAAACTCGCATGGCCGTTCTTGCCGACGATGATGTGGTCATGCACGGCGATCCCGAGCGGCTTGGCGATCTCGACGATCGCCTTGGTCATCTGGATATCCGCCTGTGACGGTGTCGGGTCGCCGCTCGGGTGGTTGTGGACCAGGATCAGCGCGGTCGCGGACAATTCCAGCGCGCGCTTGATCACCTCGCGCGGATAGACCGGCGTGTGGTCGACGGTGCCGGTCTGCTGCACTTCGTCGGCGATCAATTGGTTGCGCTTGTCGAGGAACAGCAAACGAAATTGCTCCTTGTCGGCGAACGCCATGCCGGAGCGGCAATAGTCGATCACCTCGTTCCACGACGACAGCGCGACGCTGCGCTTGATCTCGCCCTTGGCGATCCGCCCGGCCGCCGCAGCGAGTAGCTTGAGCTGGTTGATCGCGGCGTCCTTGACGCCGTCGACCTCGCGCAGCCGGGCCACCGGGGCATGCACGACCTCGGCGAACGAGCCGAATTTCTTCAAGAGCGCCTTGGCCAATGGCTTGGTGTCGCGGCGCGGGATCGCGGCGAACAGCGCCATCTCCAAAAGCTCGTAGTCACTCAGCGCCTCAGGCCCTGCGGCGTAAAAGCGCTCGCGCAGCCGCTCGCGATGGCCGTGATAGTGCGGCGTCTCGTCGGGCTCGGTCTGGCTGTCGGCGGGCTTGGCGGGCATCGCGCCCAACCATGCCGTGCCCACCGGCTTTTGCAAGGGCTGATGGGATCGCGTACCGTTCGCCTCGCGCCTGGCAGGCTCGAGGGAGGTGTCGACGTGACGTCATTCAAGGTGATCCGGGCGCGCGCCGAGAAGCGCAAGGGTGGGGCGAAGGCACTGGAGAAGCTGCTGCCGCCGGTCGCGAGTGCCAAGGCGCTGGCGAAAATCGGCGACGACCGCGTGCTCGCCGAGATGACCAAGCGGGTGTTCTGCGCGGGCTTCGCCTGGAGCGTGATCGATACGAAATGGCCGGGCTTCGAGGAGGCCTTCCTCGGCTTTGCGCCTGCCAAGCTCGCCTTCAGGCCCGATGAATATTGGGAGAAGTTAACCAGCGATACCCGGATCGTGCGCAACGGCGCCAAGATCATGTCGGTGCGCGACAATGGCCGCTTCGTGCAGGAGATCGCGCGTGAGCATGGCAGTTTCGGCAAATTCTTGGCGGCGTGGCCGTCGTCGGACGAGATCGGCCTGTTGGATCTCCTGGTCAAGCGCGGCAGCCGGCTCGGCGGCAACACCGGACAGATGCTGCTGCGCTTCCTCGGCTGGGACGGCTTTGTGACGTCGCGCGACGTCATCGCCTGCCTGCGCGACGCCGGCCTCGACATCGCCGAAGAGGTCAAGTCGAAGCGCGACCTTGCCAAGGTGCAGGCGCAGTTCAACGCCTGGGCCGAGGAGACTGGCTTGCCCTATCTGCACATCTCGCGGATCTGCGCGCTGTCGATCGGAGAGAATTATGCGGCGGAGGAGATCACGCGGCGGATGCGGGGGGACGATTGAGATTTGCGCTGCACAAAGCGCGTGACTCGATTTAGGGAATGATGTATTCCTAATTCGGATGATGAAGACGGTGGCCAGATCAAACCAGCAAGTCGCGCGCCCGCGCGGGCGTCCGCGCGAGTTCGATATGGACGAGGCGCTCGACAAGGCGATCAGGGTGTTTTGCGAGCAGGGCTACAACGCCACCTCGATCGGCGACCTGATCGAGGCCATGGGGCTGGCCTCGGGGAGCATCTACAAGGCCTTCAAGGACAAGCGGGCGGTGTTCCTGGCAGCGCTCGACCGCTACAAGCTGCTGCGCAACGAGAAGGTCGCCTCGATCGCCCGGACGTCGCGGCCGGCGCGCGAACGGCTGCGCGATGTGCTGGCCTTCTATGTCGAATCCTCGAAGGGGATCGAGGGCCGGCGCGGCTGCCTGGTGGTCGGCAGCGCAGTCGAGCTTGCGATTGTTGACCGCGAGGTCGCCTCGCGCGTCGGCGCTAGCCTTGCCGGAAATGAAGCGTTCCTCGCCGATTTGATCCGGCAGGGACAGGCGGACGGATCGATCGCGGGCAGGATCGATCCGGAGGAGACGGCGCGGGTCCTGGTCTGCTTCACCCAGGGTGTGCGCGTGGTCGGAAAATCCGGGCGGGCCCCGCCGGAGACGTCAACCACCGTCGACATCGCAATGAAATTGCTGGCCTGAAGTTTTGGCTATTTAGGAAGTAATCGTTCCCAAATTGGAGTATCCATGACGACAATCACCTCCGACACACGGCCGGAGCCGGACACCGTGTCCGCCTGGCTGACCTTTCTGCTGGCGCTGTCCTGCGGCTTGATTGCCGCCAACATCTACTATGCCCAACCGCTCGCGGGTCCGATCGCCGCGGAATTGGGTCTGCGGCCGGAACACGCCGGCCTGATCGTCACCATGACCCAACTTGGCTACGGTGCGGGACTGTTGCTGATCGTTCCGCTCGGCGATCTCTTCGAGAACCGCCGGCTGATCGCGTCGGTGATCGCGCTCGCAGCCGTTGCGCTCGTTGCGGCTGCGCTATCGAGGCATCCCCTGCCATTCTTCGCCGCCGCGCTATCGGTCGGCTTCGGATCCGTCGCGGTGCAGATCCTCGTTCCCTATGCAGGTCATCTCGCGCCGGAGCGGATTCGGGGCCAAGTCGTCGGCAATGTCACAAGCGGACTGATGATTGGGATCATGCTGGCCCGTCCGGCATCGAGCTTCGTTGCTGAACTGTCGTCCTGGCATGCGGTCTACTGGATGTCGGCCGCATTGATGGTGTCACTGGCGATCCTGTTGCGCTGGACACTGCCGCCGCGTGTTCCGCAAGCGCGTCTGCGTTACGGCGAGTTGCTGTGGTCCATGGTTCACCTGGCCCGGACCACGCCGGTCCTGCGCCGTCGCGCGCTCTATCAGGCCTCGCTCTTCGCGGTGTTCAGCCTGTTCTGGACCACGGTGCCGCTGGTGCTTGCCGCGCCCGCCTTCGGGTTTTCGCAGTCCGGAATCGCCCTGTTCGCTCTCATGGGTGTGGCTGGTGCCTTCGCAGCGCCGATCGCGGGGCGCCTCGCGGATCGCGGCTGGACGCGGCCCGCCACCGCGGCGGCCATGTTGCTGACGAGTGGCGGATTTGCACTGACGATGATCACGGCACCGGGCTCGACGCTGTCGCTGGCGCTGCTGGTCATGGCTGCGATTGCGATCGACTTCGGCGTGCAGGCCAATGTCGTGCTCGGCTTTCGCGCGTTGTTCGTGCTCGGTGCTGATACCCGCAGCCGGCTCAACGGACTCTATATGGCGACATTCTTCCTGGCCGGCGCGCTCGGCTCGGGCGTCGGCGGCTGGGCCTATGCGACGGGCGGATGGTGGCTCGCGGCAACCATCGGCGGCGCGTTGCCACTCTGCGCGCTGATCTATCTCGCAACGGAGAAGAGGTAGATGCGGGCCGACGTGCTGTCGGACCGCATCCCGCTACACCTGCACCCACGGCTTCTCGCCGTGGCGCTCCGACAGCGTGAAGATCTCGACGCCGTCGGCGGTGACGCCGACCGAGTGCTCGAACTGCGCCGATAGCGAGCGGTCGCGGGTCACCGCGGTCCAGCCGTCGGACAGGATCTTCACATGCGGCTTGCCGAGATTGATCATCGGCTCGATGGTGAAGAACATGCCGGGCTTGAGCGGCATGCCCTCGCCGGGCCGGCCGATATGGATGATGTTCGGCTCGTCGTGGAACAGGCGGCCGAGGCCGTGGCCGCAGAAATCGCGCACCACGCTCATGCCCTGCGGCTCGACATAGCTCTGGATCGCGTGGCCGATATCGCCGGTGGTGGCGCCGGGCTTCACCGCGGCAATGCCGCGCATCATCGCCTCATAGGTCACCTCGATCAGCCGCTCCGCCTTGCGGGCGATCGGGCCGATCGCATACATCCGGCTGGAATCGCCGTACCAGCCATCGACGATGAAGGTGACGTCGACATTGACGATGTCGCCTTCCTTCAGCGGGCGATCGCCCGGCATGCCGTGACAGACCACGTGATTGATCGAGGTGCAGGTCGAGTAGCGATAGCCGCGATACATCAGCGTCGCCGGATAGGCGCCGTGGTCGAAGGCAAACTTGCGGACGAACTCGTCGATCTCGGAGGTCGGGACGCCCGGCTTGACGATGTCGGTCAGCGCATCGAGGCATTTCGACACCAGCGCGCCGGCCTTGCGCATGCCGGCGAAGCCCGCCTGGCCGTGCAGCTTGATCTGGCCGGTCTTGCGGAGCGAGGTGTCGGTGGCGTCGATATAGCTCATGGGCGGTCGGTTTTCGCGGCAAAGGGTTGATTTGAGACCCTAATCTAATGATCGGGGCGGCGGGTGCAAGCCAAGGTTGGGCATGGGGACGATATCTAAGGCGTATGCTAGCTCGAAGCGTCGATAATGCTCTCGACCGGCAGGGCACCGCCGCGGATCCGGAGTTCCCGCACCGGGTAGGGCACCTTGATGCCCTGCTCCTTGAAGGCATCCCACAGCGTCAGCATGACGTCGCTCTTCACATTGTCCATGCCGTCGGGGTCGGCGATCCAGAAGGTCAACGAGAACTTCATGCCCGCTTCGGCGAATTCGGTCAGGATGGCGTTCGGCGGCTTGGCCTTGGTGGCGCGCGGATGGGCGGCGGCGGTCTCGATCGCGAGCTTGCAGACCTGCCGCGGATTGGCGTCGTAATTGGTGGCGAAGGCGATCTTCACCAGCGTGTTCTTGTCGGTATAGGTCCAGTTGGTGACCTTCTGCGTCACCAGGTCCTCGTTCGGAATCAGGAACTCGCGGCCGTCGCCGGCGGCGACCGAGATGTAGCGGGTCTTCATCGTCGAGATGCGGCCCTGGCTGTCGCCGATGGTGACGAGGTCGCCGGGCTTCACCGATTTGTCGACCAGGAGGATCAGCCCGCTGATGAAATTGGCCACGATCTTCTGCAAGCCGAGACCGATGCCGACGCCGGCGGCACCGGTGAACACGGCGAGCGCCGACAGGTTGATGCCGACCGCGTCGAGCGCAATCGCGATTGCGACCACCATCAGCCCGATACGGATGATCTTGACCAGCAGCACCTGGATCGACGGCGTCAGGTCGGTGGCGCGGTAGATGCGGCTTTCGGCGAAGTTGCTGGCGATGTTGGTCGCCCATAGCGCCACGATCAGCAGCGCGCCGGCCTTGATCAGCAGCAGCGGTGTCAGGCGGAGGCCGCCGACCACGATGGCGACCGAGTCAAGCGTGTCCGCAGCCCAGTCGAGCTGGCCGATGATGCTGAGCGCCGCGACCAGCCAGGCCGCGATCGAGACCGTCTTGACGATGAAGGCGTTGTCGATCACCGACGTCACGAGGCGGATCACCAGCCACGCCAGCGCCAGCTTGGCGGAGACGGCAATCAGGTAGCTGCGGCTCGGCCAGGTCGTGTGCCACATCACGATGCGCGAGATGATCATCAGCACCGCGAACACGGCGGTCGAGGCGCTCGCCACCATCACGCGGACGAAGTGGCGGAACGGCAGCGGCCAGCGCATCGCCAGCGAGCCCATCTGGACGCGGGCGTGAACCGCGGTGTCGGTCGCGTAGGCGATCCCGGTGGCCGCGAGGATGATGCCGAACTGGAGGTAGAACCAGGGCGAAGAAATCTCGGCGCCGACCGAGCGCGCCGCCATTTGGATCGATTCCAGGATGTCCTTGAAGCTCATATCCATCGGCAAGGTCTCAACTGAAGCGCGAGATGAGGCAAATGTGATTCGAATGTCCCGCAGAATCCCATAAAGGCGGCCGGGCGACCATCGATACAACAAAGTGTCGGGGCGACTTAGAGCATGATCCGGAAAAGTGGAAACCGGTTTTCTGAAAGATCATGCTCAAACAAGGCCCCTGCAAACCGGGCACATTGCCGCTGCTGTCAGAAATGGGTTGGCGTCCAAGTGTGGCGACGATAAGGATGCAATTGCAAGTATTTGAGACCTTCTGACAGGCGCATGGCTTCCCTCGACTCGGTCAGTATAGCGATCCTGCTCGGCGCGGTTCTGGTGATGGCCGGAATCCTCTCGAGCCTGCTCGCATTGCGGTTCGGCGCCCCGCTGCTCTTGGTGTTCTTGCTGATCGGCATGCTGGCCGGCGATTCCGGCCCCGGGCGGCTGCAGTTCGACGATGTCCGCACCACCTATCTGGTCGGCTCGGTGGCGCTGGCGCTGATCCTGTTCGACGGCGGACTGAAGACGCGGTTTGCCAGTATCCGCACCGTGCTGGTGCCCTCGATGGTGCTCGCGACCGCTGGTGTGCTGCTGACCGCGCTGGTCACGGCACCGGTCGCCAGATATGTGCTCGATCTCAACTGGACCGAGTCGCTGCTGGTCGGTGCCGTCGTCGCCTCGACCGACGCGGCCGCGGTGTTCCTCCTGGTGCACACCCAGGGCCTGCGGCTGCGCCCGCGCGTCGGCGCGACGCTGGAAGCGGAATCCGGCACCAACGATCCGTTCGCGATCTTCCTTACCTTGATGCTGGTCGAGTTCATCTCGGTCGGCCAGAGCTCGGCCTCGCATATCGCAATGGAGTTCCTCCAGGAGGCCATGTTAGGGGCCATCATCGGGGTGATCGGCGGCCGGCTGGTGGTGCTGGCGCTGAACTATGTGGCGCTGCCGCAGGGCCTGCATGCGCCGTTCGTCACCACGGCGGCGCTGGTGATCTTCGGCGGCTCGCAGATCGTGCATGCCTCGGGATTCCTCGCCGTCTATCTCGCCGGTATCATCATCGGCAACCGGCCGACCCGCGCGCATAATTCGGTGGTGACCTTCCTCGATGCCGCGACCTGGCTGGCGCAGATCGTGATGTTCGTGCTGCTCGGCCTTTTGGTGTCGCCGCATCGCTTGCTGTCGAGCGCCGGCGGCGCGGTGCTGGTGGCGTTCGCGCTGATGCTGGTGGCGCGGCCACTGGCGGTGTTGATCTGCCTCGCGCCGTTCAAGTTCAACTGGCGGGAGAAGGTGTTCATCGCCTGGACCGGCCTGCGCGGCGCGGTCGCGATCTTCCTGGCCTCGATCCCGATGCTGGTGGGGTTGTCGAAGGCCTATCTGTATTTCGACGTCGCCTTCGTCGTCGTCATCATCTCGCTGTTGCTGCAGGGCTGGACGCTGGCGCCGGCGGCGCGGCGGCTGCATGTCGCGCTGCCGCGCGCCGAGCGCGGGCCACGGCGTGTCGAGCTGGATCTGCCGGGCCAGCTCGAGCAGCAACTGGTCGGCTATCCGGTGCGGCCGAAGAGCCTGTATTTCCGCCGCGGGCTGATCCCGTCCTGGTCGAAGCCGACGCTGGTGATCCGCGACGAGCGGATCCTGACGCCGGTCGAGGCCGATCCGGTCGCGCCCGGCGACTACATCTACCTGCTGGCGCCGCCGGAGCGTGCCGAGGCGCTCGACCGCTTCTTCGTCGACATGGCGCCGTCGGCCGCGCCCGATCCGCATCTGCTCGGCGACTTCATGGTGTCGGGCGAGCACACGCTCGGCGAGCTCGCCGAGATCTACGGCGTCAAGGTCGACGAGCAGCAGGCCAAGCTGACGCTGGCGGATTATTTCGACGTCTATCTCGACCATGCGCCGAAGGAAGGCGCCGAGCTCTTGCTCGATACGATCGTGCTGGTGGCGCGCAATATCGGCGGCGGCCGCGTCAATGTCGTTGGCCTCCGTCTGCCGGAGGAAGACGAGGTGATGGTGCCGCAGACGCGCATGCAGATCGTTCGCCGCAAGCTCGCGGACATCTGGGCATCGGTGGCGGGTGTGTGAGCGAGGCCTCAGGCTGCGCCTTACTGCTTGCGCAGGAAGCTCGAATCCGGCGCGAACTTCTTGATCATCTCGCCGAGGTCGTCATCGTCAGGCGTGCTCGGCGGCTCCTTGGCGGCATCCTTCGCCGGATCCTTCGGGCCAGCATCCGGCTTGGCGGGATCGGTGGGCTTCTCGCCGGAGATTTCCGCCAGCGCCGCAAGCAGCGACTCGTCCAGATCATCGGCCGGCGAGACCGGCGGCGGCGCGGGCTTTGGCTCCTTCGGCGCGCTGCCGATGTCGGGCTCGCGCTTCACCGCCGCGGTGGCGCGCTCCGGCGGGGAAACGGGCTTCGGTGGTTCGTCGCGCTTGGCCGAGGCTTCCACGATCGCGGCGCGCAGCGAGGCTTCGAGGGCGGCGGATGCGCTTGCCGGCAACGGTGGTGGCGCCGGTGCGGGCTTTACCTCCCGCGGGAAGTTGCGAATCTCCGTCTCGCGCTTCGCCGCAACGGCGGGGCGCTCCGGCGGCGCAACGGGCTTGGGCGGATCGGTGCGGTGGGCGTTGGCATCCGCAACGGCGGCGATCAGCGAGGCTTCGAGATCGCCTGGCGCGGCTGCCGCCGGCAGTGGCGGCGGTGACTGGTCGATCCTGGGGTTCGCCTTGGCGTCTGCCTTGGGGTCTGCCTTGGGGTCCGCCTTGGGCTCCGGCTTCGGCTCCGTCGGCACGCTGCTGAAGGCCGGCTCGCGCGGGGTCGGCCTGGTCTCCCTCGCGGGCCGCGGCGGGTCCACAGGGCTGGCGGCGGCCTTGGCGGAGGCCTCCTCGATGGCCGCGATCAGGGATGCCTCGAGCGCATCGGCCGGGCTGGCCGCAGCAGTCGGGCGCGACGCGCCGGGCCGGATGTCCTGGGCCGTGAGTGCGACCTGCGGCTCCGGCCGCGGCAGCGGCCGCGATCCGCTCGCGGGAGCAGGCGGGGTTGCCTGACCGTCGCGGGCGCGCGCGATGATCCCGTCGACGATCGCGCCGAGACGGGTCTTGTCGGGCACCGCAAGATAGCTGATCGCGAGCTCGTCGACATATTGCGGGCCATAATCGGCCAGCACCCGGGCGAGCCGGGCAAGGTCAGGATCGCGCTCGAGCAGCAGGCGCCATGCCTCCTTGTCGTAGGGCTCGCCGCTGCTCTTGGCGGGCCATGCGACGCGGCGGGGTTGGCGCGGCGGCGCGGCCTCAGTGACCGGCTCGAATTTCGGCGGCTGCAGCCCGGGGCTTTTCAGCGCACGGTCGAGGCCCGGCGGGGTCGCCACCGCGACATCCGCCCGCCGCCGGCTCTGCTCGGCCACTTGCAGCGAGATCAGGCCGACCCCCATCAGCAGGAAGCCGAGCGCCGCCCATGCGATGGTCGCGCACAGCGAGGCGCCGATCAGCAGCAATATCCAGCCCGTGAACCGCACCCGTGCGTCCTTCTCCAAGCATCCGACAAGCGTCCGATCGGACGCCCAGGTGAGCGCCTAGCGGACAAGCTTGGCTATCTTATGCCGGGATTTGAGGGAAACGGCCAGCTAGGGGGCCGATGTCAGCACCTTGACGCTGCCGAAGGCGGTCACCTGGCCGTGGCGCAGCATCACGATCTGGGTGGCCAATTGACGAAGCTCGGCCGCATCATGGCTGACATAGACCATGGGGATGCCCGCCTCATCGCGCAGCCGCACCAGATAGGGCAGGATCTCGAGCTTGCGGCCCTCGTCGAGCGCGCCGAGCGGCTCGTCCAGCAGCAACAGCCGCGGTTTCGACAGCAGCGCCCGGCCGAGGGCTACGCGCTGACCCTCGCCGCCGGAGAGCTTTCCGGGGCGGCGGTCGAGCAGGGCGCCGATGTCGAGCAGGTCGACGACGCGCTGGCGCTGCGCGGGATCATCGGCGAGGCGGTTCATGCGTCGGCCGTAGTCGAGGTTCTGCCTGATATCGAGATGCGGAAACAGTCGCGCGTCCTGGAACACATAACCGATGCGGCGGCGATAAGTCGGGACGTGGATGCGGGCCGCGGTGTCGTCGACGGTCTCGCCGTCGATCGCGATGGTGCCGCGGTCGGGACGGAGCAGCCCCGCGATGATGTTGATGAGCGAGGTCTTGCCGGAGCCGGACGCGCCGAACAGCCCGGTGACGCGGCCATCACTGCTGAAGGATGCAGACAATTTGAACTCGCCGAGCTGCTTGGTGATGTCGACGCGCAGCATCGCTATTGTCCGTGCAGGCGGGCGGTGGCGCGGCGCGCGAACCATTCCGCGCCGACCAGCGCGCTCATCGCGATCACGATCGAAATGATCACCAGCCGCCCGGCGGCGCTGTCGCCATCCGGCGTCGAGATCAGCGAATAGATCGCCGACGAAATGGTCTGGGTCTCGCCGGGAATGTTGGAGACGAAGGTGATGGTCGCGCCGAATTCGCCGATCGCCTTGGCGAAGCCGAGCACCATGCCGGCGAGCACGCCCGGCAGCGCCAGCGGCAAGGTCACGGTCGCGAACACCCGCCAGGGCGCGGCGCCGAGCGTCTCGGCAGCCTGCTCGAGCCGACGATCGATCGCCTCGATCGAGAGCCGGATCGGCCGCACCAGAAGCGGAAACGACATCACGCCGCAGGCGAGCGCAGCACCAGTCCAGCGGAATGCGAACACGATGCCGAGATGGTCGGCGAGCCAGCCGCCGACCAGGCCGCGCTTGCCGAAGGTCAGCAGCAGCAGATAGCCGGTGACCACCGGCGGCAGCACCAGCGGCAGATGCACGGCGGCGTCGAGGATCGACTTGCCCCAGAAATCGCGCCGGGCGAGCAGCCAGGCGAGCGCGATCCCGAACGGGGTCGCCACCAGCGTTGCGATCACGGCGACCCTGAGCGAAAGCAGGATCGCCGTCCATTCGGTGGGCGAGATCTCGAACACGCGATCTAGGTCGTCGGGCTGATCAGGAACTTGAAGCCATATTTCTCGAGGATCGTCTTCGCCGTCGAGCTGCGCAGGAAGGCGAGATAATCAGCCGTCTCCGGCTTCGCGGTCGTGGTCGCTGCGACCGGATAGATGATGGCGGGATGGGTGTCAGCCGGGAAGGTGCCGACGATCTTGACGCCGGGCTCGACCTTGGCGTCGGTCGAATAGACGATGCCGAGCACGGCCTCGCCGCGCGCCACCAGCGTCAACGCGGCGCGCACGCTTTCGGCCATCGCGAATTTCGGCTCCGCGGCCTGCCATGCGCCGAGCTTCTCAAGTGCTGCCTTGGCGTATTTGCCGACCGGCACCGCCTTGACGTCGCCGGTCGCGATCTTGCCGTCGCCGGCGAGTTTCGCCAGATCGAAGCCGGGGCCGATATTGACGTTGTCGATCTTGGAATCCTTCGGTGCGATCAGCACGATCGAGTTGCCGAGCAAATTGACCCGGGTCGGCTCGTTGATGGTCTTTTGCTTGATCGCATAATCCATCCAGTCGGTGTCGGCGGAGACGAACACGTCGGCGGGTGCGCCCTGCTCGATCTGCTTGGCCAGCGCCGAGCTCGCGGCATAGCTGGCGTTGATCTTGACGCCGGTCTTCGCGGTATAGGCCGCATCGATATCATCGAGCGCATTCTTCATCGAGGCCGCGGCAAAGACGGTAAGCGTCTTGTCGTCGGCCCTGGCAGGCGAATGCATCGCGCCGAGCACGATGAGGAAGGCGGTGAGGAGTCCGGCAATTCGTGACATGGAAAGCGCTCCGTGCGAACTCACACGCGAACTGGCACGCGCAAGTCGGGCGTTGGTTGGATTCTGGATTGCGAAGGCCGAAAGCGCTGTTCTGCCGGTTTCCCGGCGGCTTACGGCCACCGGAATATCGCGATAGCCCAACAATATCAGGCTGGTGAATGGGGTAAAGGCGACCGTTTGTCTAACGGAAGGCGTCTAACGTAAGGTCCTATTCCGAAGGCTGGATCGCGATCGAGATCAAATTCTCCCTGGCGCCGCTGACCTGCAGCACGAAGGGGCTCGCAGCGAGCTCGTATTTCATGGTCTTGCGGATACCGTCGCAATCGGTCGCGCCGCTGAACGCCTTGGGCTTCAGGAAGTGCCCGTCCTGCACCACGTCGACCCAGGCGCCGGCCGAGAGGCTAACGGTGTAGAGCCCGGCCTTCGGCGCGGCCTTGACGCTGGTGAAGCCGGCGAAGGTGCCGTCCTTCGGCGCGCGTTCGGGCGGCGAGGGCAGCTTGGCATCTGATGGGGTGACCAGCGCCAGCGTGATGCCCGTCGACGGCAGCGCCGCCTGCTCGCTGCCCGATGCAAGCCTGGCCCGATCGGGCGCGGTGAGTGCGGCGCGCGCGTGGTCGATCGACCATTTGAACTTGTCACAGCCGCTCGGCTCCTCCGCCGCGTAAGCGGGCACGGAGACGATCAGCAGCAACGCGATGAGCAGTGATGTGCGCATGTCGGGTCCATTGGCAATCATGACGGAGGGAATAGATCAGCGGCCCCGATCCATGGCTCGTACGCGCTTACGGCGCGACGACGTCAAAGCTTAGCGCATCTCGATGACGAATGAAAACCCGGCTCACTCCGTTGCTTCGCCATGCAGTTCGGCCCTGGCGCCGTCGGTGTTCTCGAACGCGACCGACACCTTGTTGCCGTCGAAGGTGAGTGACCAGGTCTGGACCTCGCCATGCCCGAGGATCCGGCGCTCGATCGCGAAGGTATGTTCGTTGAGCCAGCGGCCTCGGGCGGCGTTGATGCCATAGTTCGCCGGCGGGCTCTTCCGGAAGGTGCCGTCGAGCCCCATCAGTCCTGCGAAGCGATCCTCAACGCGATCCGTCCTGGCGCTGTCCGTCGTGATGACCCAGGAGGAATCCGAGTCCAGGAAGTTCAAGGTGAAGGTCCTGACGTGCAACTCGTTCGGGTCGAGCCGATAGGTTCGTCCCGAGATCGTTTTTGCGAGCTCGGGCGTCCCGCCGAGCGCCGATGGCCGTTCCGTCGCGGCCTGATGGATCGCCGCGGCCAGCAAGGATTTCGCGATCGGGTCGGCGGGCAGCGCAGTGTCGGATTTCACCGCGCGCGAGATGTCGTCGATCAGGCGCGGGACCGAGTAATATTCGTCGTCCCGCAACGTGCCGGTCGTCACCGCGACGATGTCGAGCTTCGGAAGCACGAGAATCAACTGCGAATGGCGCCCGCGCGCCATGAAGGCGCCCTTCTCGGGCAGCGACCACCACAGGTTTCCATAGTGGAATCCGTAAGTCGCCTTAACCGGACCGGCTTTGGCCCGCTCGACCCATGACGGCGGGATCAATTGCTTGCCGTCCCACATGCCGTCATGGAGATAGAGATAGCCGAGCCGCGCCATGTCCTGCGGCGAAAGATAGAGGCCGGCTTCGCCGTCGCTGACCCCCTGGGCATCGACGCGGCCCCATGCTTCGCTGGTGATGCCGAGCGGGGCGAACAGCTCCTTCTTGGCGAAGTCCATCGCGCTCTGCCCGCTCTTCCGGGTGATCAGGGCGGAGAGCACATAGGGATTTCCGCCGTTGTAGTAGAACTTGCTTCCGGGTGCGTTCGACATCGGCTGATCGAGCACGAACGCGGTGCGGTCCGGGCTTCGATACATCTGCATGATGGTTTCGTCCGGCGTGTAGGCCTTCTCCAGCCACCTGATGCCCGACGTCATGTCGAGGAGGTGCTGGACCGTCATCGCCCGCTTGTTGTCATCGTCGTTCGCGTGCGGCTTGTCGGAGAACAGGTCCAGAATGGCGTGATCGGCGTTGTCCAGATCGCCGCGCTGGACCTCGATCCCGACCAGTGTCGAGACGACGCTCTTGGTGACCGATCTCAGGTCATGAGGGATGCCGGCGATATAGGGCGCGTAATAGGCTTCGGCTACGATGCGCCCGTGGCGGATGATCATCAGGCTGTCCTGCCTGTAGCTGCCGACGTTCTCGACGAGCCGGGCGAGGCTCGCCGAGTCCATGCCTTGCTCCTCAGGCGTCGAAACCAGCCACGCCTTGGTCGGCCAGGGAATATCTGGCGAGCGGATCTCCGAACCGCGGGTATCCGAGGAGGGCGCGTTTGACGGTCCCTGGTCGTCGGCGGCGTTCGCGGGCGTGCCCAATCCCGCGAGGCATTGCAGCGTTGCGATCAGTGCTGCCGTCATCGCATGTCTGAAAAGCATGTCGGCTCTCCGGTCGATGGTCGTCACCGCTGCGGTCGAAGATACCCTAGCCGAATTTGCTGCGGCAATGAATTGCCGTCGGCGATCACCTCTGCGTTGCTACTGCTTTGCATCCGGTGCGTTCAGCACTGCTTTGCAGGCGGCCGGCAGTTGCGCCAGGGTCATCGGCGGGCGCGGCTTCGCCGGTGTCGGCGAGGGCTTTGGATGCAGCACCGAATCCTTGAACCAGTAGGCGAGGTCGGAGGGCTTGCAGCCCTCGTCCTCGGATTGCGGCTTCTGTCCCTCGCAGGCCGGGCTGCCGGGCGGACATTTGATGCGGATGTGGAAGTGATAGTCGTGGCCCCACCACGGCCTGATCTTGGAGAGCCAGCTGCGGTCGCCCTTGGCCTCGCGACAGAGCGCCTTCTTGATCGCGGGGTTGACGAAGATGCGCTGCACGGCGGGCTCCTGCGCCGCGTCGCGAAGGAGAAGCACGTGGCCCGGGGTGAATACGCGCGGATCGACGTCGAGCCGGTCGTCGCGCACCATCATCACCGCCGACATCTCCTCGCGTTCCTCGCGCGACAATCTGTGGTCGGGCATCGGCGTCAGCCAGATGTCGGCATCGAGCCCGATCTGGTGGCTGGCGTGGCCGCTCAGCGCCGGGCCGCCGCGCGGCTGGCCGATGTCGCCGACCAGGATTCCCGGCCAGCCGGCATCCTTGTGCGCCTTGGCGGCGAGCCGCTTCAGCAGCGCGATGATGCTGGGGTGGCCCCAGTAGCGGTTGCGCGACAGCCGCATCACCTGCCAGGTATCGCCGTCGAGCGGCATCGGCTCGGCGCCGGCGAGGCATCCCTTGGCATAGCCGCCGATCGACTGCGCCGGCATCGCCGCCGGCAAGAGCTTGCGCGCGAACAGCTCCTTGGCCCCGATCTTGGGGTCGTTCGGATGGGCAAGCGGCGGCAGCGGCGTGGGATTGAGCGAGCCCTTGTCTTGCGCCCACGCGGATGCGGTGCAGCTGGCCAGGATGGAGAGCAGGAGCGGGATCAGAAGCAGGCGAGGTGTCATCGGATCACTCGGTCTGCGCAAGGCTAACATGGATTCGACGTTCGCGAACCGCGCCTTGATCGCAATTGCTTGATCACCCACAGCCGCGGTCGCGATGACCGGCGGCTTCTGTCACCTGCGTATGACACACGGATTTTGCGGAGCGTCGGATGGTCACATCGCGCGGCGTCTTAACCTGGCGATAACCCTCTCATGCGCTGACACATATTGATGCGCAGGTTGGGAATTCAGCGCGTTGATTGTGCAATCGCGCGCTGGTTTACGCATTTCTCACCATGGTCGGCAGCTTCCGCGGGTGAATTCGCGCTGCAGGACGCTTGCGGCGCGACGGCGGCTCGCGCAGAGCGCGAATTCGCCTTTAAATCAGGCAGGCCGAAGAACACACGCCCGACGTGGCCGGCCGCCAATAGATACCAATTTTTCAGAGACTTATCGCAGAAACCATGCCGGGTTGTAATGCGCGTGGGGCGGGCGATGCCGACGATGCGGCCAAGGAAGACCAGGAAACCGAAGCAGGCCAAGCTGCCTCGTTTCCGCGGCCGCGCAACGAAGTCGCCGGGCCGATCGCGCCACGCCACAGCCGCCGCGATCGACGAGGTGGCACGCCAGCGTGCGCAGGCGGAAGCTGCGATTGCGGATGCGCGCTGGTCGAACGAGCGGCTGCGCGAGGCGATCGACATCCTGCCGCA
>Ga0153933_1000268_pt1 | contig 22447 bp, 20 predicted proteins | sample TSNJ017MetaG_FD_102275 | JGI IMG/M metagenome (GOLD analysis project Ga0153933, IMG submission 102275) | Attine ant fungus gardens microbial communities from New Jersey, USA - TSNJ017 MetaG | ecosystem: Host-associated > Fungi > Mycelium > Unclassified | place: USA: New Jersey, Wharton State...
GCTCAGGCAAGCGCGGCCAGCGTTTCCTCGGTCGTCTCCACCACCAGCAAACCGGCGCGCAAGCCAGGCTTCACGGTGGGATTCGGAAACACGATGCGCTCTTGCGCATGGCGCACGGCATAGCGGTACTCGCCATCGCGTGCAAGCAAGGTGCCCTGCTCGTACGGCGTGAAATTCGCCACGTCCGCGGCTATCAGCATTTCGAAGGCGTCGCTTTGCTTGGTGATCTGGTCGATCACGGTGAACACGCGCGGCAGCGGCGCCGCCGCATCGCCTTCGACACCCGCCAGCAGGTGACGCAGCGCCTTGTCCGTCCCCGCGAAACGCGTCAGGTCGTTCTGGCCGAACGGCCGCACCTTACCGAGTTCGAGCGTGCAGGCTTCAGCGCCACACGCATGCGCGGTGAAATGCGAATACGTGTTGCCTTTCGTGGTGTGCAGCAGCACGGCGGCAATGGAGGCATCGCGCAACCATTCGAACATCGCGCGCGACAGCGGCGCACCGGTATGCGGCAGCAGCGCGAACTGCTCGAACACCGACGCACGAATGGCCGTGTGCATGTCGATATGCCAGCGCGCGCCGGGCGCATACGAGCTGCCGGCGAAGAACTGCGTCGCCGCGCGTTCCAGGGCCACCGCACGCGGCGCTTCGTGACTGTGCGGCACCTGGGCATGCCGGCCGCTGAAGAGGCGGTTCAGGTCGTCGTCGAGATAGCGGCACGCGCCGCGCATCGCCTCGACGTTGCCGAGGATCACCAGCAGACGGCAGACCAGCGTCGCCTGCCCTGCTGCGATATCGCGCACCAGTCGCGAGAGCAATTCGATCGGCGCGGTTTCATCGCCGTGCACGCCGGCCGAAGCGAGCACGCTGCGCACGTCCGCCGCTGCAGCCGCAGCCGGTTCGAGTTGCAGGATGCCGTCGTCCAGCCACGTCCACCGCACGCCGTTGGCGCAGACGCCGTGCGCGTCACCTTCTACCGGACGCGTGCCGGCCAGCGTATACGCGAGAAAATCGCTCAGTAACGCGCTCATGCCGGCCTCAGCGCTGGAAGTCATAGAGCGAACCCAGGCCGAGAATCTGCGTCAGTTCGTCGAGCGCCGTGCGCGATTCGCGCAGCAGGCTCGGATCGGTCAGGTCGGCCGGCGCGAGACGATCGCGGTAGTGCTTTTCGATCCATGCATCGAGGTGGCCGAACAGCGCGTCGTTGATCCATACGCCAGGCGTCACCGCGGCGCGTTCCGCCTCGCTCAACACCACCCGCAGACGCAGGCACGCCGGGCCGCCGCCATTCTTCATGCTCTCGCGCAGATCGAACACCAGCACGTCGTCGATCGGGCCGCTACGCGAGGTCAGGCTATCCAGATACGCGGCGACGCGCGCGTTCTCGCGGCATTCCTGCGGCACCACCAGCACCTGCTTGCCGTCGGGACGCGTCAGCAACTGGCTGTTGAACAGATACGACGTGACGGCATCCGACACGCTCACTTGCGCGTCCGGCACTTCGATCACGTCGAACTTCGCATCGAGCTGGGTGAGCTTCGCGCGCAGATCGTCGTACACCGCTTTCTGCTCGACGAACGCGAGTTCATGGCAAAACAGCGTGTTGCGATTGCCGACCGCGATCACGTCGTTGTGGAACACGCCTGCGTCGATCACGTCGGGATTTTGCTGCGCGTAGACCGTAGTTGCTTCAGCAAGACCATGACGCTGCGCCACCGCGCGACTCGCCTCGAAGGTCTGCCGCGCCGGAAAGCGCTTCGGCTCCGGTCCGCGACGATATTCGCTGCGGCCATAAACGAAGAATTCCACGCCACGTGCGCCATATTCCGCGCAGAAGCGCGTGTGATTGGCCGCGCCTTCGTCGCCGAGCGCCGGCGTGCCGGGCAGCGCTTCATGCACGGCGAAACGGTCGCGGTCCGCGAAGATCGCGCGCAGCGTGCCGCGCGTCGATTCGTGTTCGATCGCGCGGTGCAGCTTGCTGCACAGATTGGCCGGCGTGAAATGCACGCGGCCGTCGTGCGTGTCGGCGGAGGGACTGACCGTGGCCGCATTCGCAGTCCACATCGCCGAGGCGGAACTGGCTGCGGCGAGCAGTTCGGGCGCATCCCTCGCGACCCGTGCGATAACCGTGGCGTCGTCGCCGGAAAAGCCGAGCTCGCGCAACAGACGCATCGACGGCCGCTCCTGCGGCGGCAGCACGCCCTGATGAAAACCGAGGTCGGCAAGCTGCTTCATCTTGCGCAGCCCCTGCTTCGCAGCGGCCTTCGGATTGGCGACGGACTTCTCGTTGTTCTGCGACGCGACGTTGCCGAACGACAGGCCGGCGTAGTTGTGCGTCGGGCCGACGAGCCCGTCGAAATTGGCTTCAGTGGCTTGCATCGTCGATCCTCAGAAATGAAGGCCCGGCGACACGCTCGCGGGCATTTGCAGTTGCGCGCTTTCGACGGAGGCCATCGGATACGCGCAGTAGTCGGCTGCGTAATACGCGCTCGGACGGTTGTTGCCCGAGCGCCCCGTGCCGCCGAACGGCGCCGCGGACGACGCGCCGTTGGTCGGCCGGTTCCAGTTGACGATGCCGGCGCGAATCGCGCGCTGGAAATGCGTCCACAGCGTTTCGTCGTCGGCGAGCAGGCCGGCGGACAGGCCGAATTCGGTGTCGTTGGCGCGCTCGATGGCGTCGTTAAAGTTAGCATAACGGACGATCTGCGCCAGCGGCCCGAAGTGCTCTTCGTCGGGCAGATCCTGCAGGCCGGTGACGTCGAGAATGGCCGGCGTCACAAAGCCGAGTTGCGGGTCGCGCTGCTCCATCGTCAACAGCGACTTCGCACCGGCTTCGAGCAACTGCGCCTGCGCCTGAACGAGGCGTTGCGCGGCACGCGCCGAGATCACCGCGCCCATGAACGGCTGCGGTTCGGCGTTGTATTCGCCCACCGCGATACGTGAAGTCACCTCCGCGAGGCGCTCGATAAAGCGGTCGCCGAACGCGTCGTTCGGCACGAAGATACGGCGTGCGCAGGTGCAGCGCTGCCCCGCCGACAGAAACGCCGACTGAATCGTGTGATGCACGGCGGCATCGAGATCCGCCACCGGTCCGATGACGAGCGGATTGTTGCCGCCCATCTCCAGCGCCAGCACGATCTCCGGACGGCCGCCGAACTGCTTGTGCAGCAGCGTGCCGGTGTCCGAACTGCCGGTGAAGAACAGACCGTCGATCTGGCGATGATTCGCCAACGCAATGCCGGTATCCTTCTCGCCTTGCACGAGGTTCAGCACGCCCGCCGGCAAGCCGGCTTCGCGCCACACTTCGACGGTCGCACGCGCCACGCCGGGCGCCAGTTCCGACGGCTTGAACACGACCGCGTTGCCCGCAATCAGCGCCGGCACGATGTGCCCGTTCGGCAGATGGCCCGGGAAGTTGTACGGCCCGAACACGGCCACCACACCATGCGGACGATGCCGCAATACCGCCGTGCCGTCGGCCATCGGTGCACGCTTTTCGCCGGTGCGCTCGTTGTAGGCCTGAATCGAAATCTCGACCTTGGCCGCCATCGACGCGACTTCCGTGCGCGCTTCCCAGAGCGGCTTGCCGGTTTCGCGGCCGATCGCTTCCGCCAGCGCTTCCTTGCGCTCGGTCAGCAGCGCGGCGAAGCGGCGCACGATCCCGCAGCGCTCATCGAGGCTCAACGCCGACCACATTGCAAACGCACGGCGCGCGCTGCGCACGGCGCGGTCGACGTCGTCCGCGGAGGCGCTATGACCTTCCCATACCGTCGCGCCCGTACCGGGGTTGCGCGAGGCGAATACGTGTCCTGTGCCGGCGGCCCATTCGCCGTCGATGAAAAGCTCGGTCATGATCATCCTTGTTTGTGTTTCAACGGCAGCACCCGCACCGGGTCGCCTGCCTTCACGTCGAGTGCCGCGGCTTCTTCGGCCGTCAGACGGAACACGCCGTCCTGCGGCACGCCCGCGGCGGCGCCGACGCGGAAATCGCCCAGCGAAGTATTCGACACCAGCGACTTCGGCCCATCCTGCGGCGCGGGCGCGGCGCCCGGCGCGAGGATCTCGACCGGCACCACCACGCTCTCGCGCACCGTGCGCAAGTCGGCGATATGGCATTCCAGCACCGGACCCGCATCGAAGATATCGACGTGGTTCTCGTAGCGCAGTCCTTCGGATTCGAGCATGCGGCGCGCGGGAATCGTGTCGTTGTGCGTGAGGCCCACGCAGTCCTGCGCCTCCTGCGGCAACAGTTCGACATAGACCGGATAGCGCGGCATCAGCTCGGCGAGGAAGGCCTTGCGGCCATGCGAGCTCAGATAATCCGCGGCGTTGAAATCGATCTGGTAGAAATGCGAGCCGACCGCGCGCCAGAACGGCGAGGTGCCGTTGGCATCGAAGTGGCCGCGCAACTCCGCACACAGACGCTGCGGAAACCGCTCGCGGAACTGCGCGAGGAACATGAAACGCGAGCGCGACAGCAGACCGCCCACCCCGCTCGTGCGATAGCGCGGGCTCAGGAACAGCGAGCACACTTCGGCATAGCCGGTCAGATCGTGCGAAATATTGAGCGCGCGCATCCGTGTCCAGATGCCGAGGTCCTGGCTCGCATGCACGACCGTGCTCACGCGATAGTTGTAGAACGGCTGCTCCAGGCCCACTGCGGTTTCAATGCCGCACACGCCCGCCACGTCGCCGGTTGCCGTATCTTCCATCACGAAGAAATAGCCGGCTTCATGCGGCTCGGCCTGGTCTTCCATCGTGCGGCGCGAGCGCGCGACGCGAGCCGCGAGCGCATCGCGATCCGGCTTGAAGGTGGTGAGACCGGGACCGGTCTCCTGAGCGAGCGCGACGAGCGCGTCCACATCGCCCGTCTGCACGACGCGAACGACGATCATTGTGCTTCTCCCGAAAGGTCATCCGGCTGTGCTTCCTGCCGATGCAGCAGCACGCAGCGCACCGCGTCGCCGTCCTGCACGCCGAGCGCCGCGCGCACGGCGTGCGGCAAGGGTGCACCGCCCTTCTTCTCAGCAGGCAGATCGGCCAGCACGCAGCGGAACTCGCCCGTGCGGTTGCTGGCGATCAGATAAGTGGCGCCAAGCTGGGCGCCGCCGGCCTCATGCACCGCACGCGTTTCGTTGCGCGCGACACAGGCGCTGCGGTCGATCTGCGCCGTCAGCACCGGACCCGCATCGAAGATATCGACGAAGCGGTCCGTCTCGAAGCCTTCTTCGAGGTGGATCTCATACGCGAGCAAGGCCTTTTCATCCGGCTCGCCCAGCACGCGCTGCGCCGACTCCGGCAGCAGCGGTACGTAGACCGGATAGCTCGGCATCACTTCGGCGATAAAGGTGCGGCTGCGGCCGCCCGATTCGATTTCGATGTCGGCAAAGTTGCGGCCGAAAAACTTGCGGCCCACCGCTTCCCAGAACGGCGACACGCCCTCGTCGTCCGTCACGCCCAGCAGCAGCGAGAACACCTCGGAGGTGAAGCGCTTGCGATTCGCGGCGATATACATCATGCGAGCGCGCGACATCAGATGCGCGGCGGCGTCGCCACGCAGCGACGGGTCGATATAGAAACCGGCCAGCCGGCTCTTGCCGGTGAGTTCGTGCGACATGGTCAGCGCGTGAATCTTGCGGTTCACATGCAGCTCGCGCGAGGCATGAATCAGCGCGTCGTTGCGAAACGCGTAGAACGGTTCCGAGTAACCGGCGGCCGCGACGATGCTCGCGGTGCCCAGCAACTTGCCGGTCTCGCTGTCTTCGAGCACGAACAGATAGAACTCCTCGCCCGGGAAATCGACTTCCGCGCGAAACGAATCTTCCGACAGCGCGACGCGCGCTTCGAGGGCACGGCGGTCATGCGGCAGCGAGTGCAGCACGGGTTGAGCCGTGCGCGCCATGTGTTCGAGCGCATCGAGATCGGCGAGGCGGCCGGGGCGTACGAAGAGCATCGTCGTTCCAGTGGTGAGTGAGGGTTCAAGCGGTGAAGCAAGCATTGATACCTACGCGGCGTGATGCGGCGCGCTGTTCGCCGGGCACAGCACGCCGCTCGCCGCGCATCAGCGTGCCGGCGCGTCAGCCGTGGCGCCGACCACCGCTTCGATCGCCTTCGCGAGTCGCGCGAAGCCTTCGTTCATATCGTCGAGCGGCATGATCAGCGAGGGCACGAAGCGCACCACGTCCGGACCGGCCATCAGCATGATCACGCCATGTTGTCCCGCGGCAGTGACGAAATCCTTCGCACGGCCCTTGAACGCATCGGTCAACTCCGCGCCGATCAACAGCCCCTTGCCGCGCACTTCCTTGAAGATGCCGAAGCGCTCGTTGAGCTTCGCAAGATGGTCCTTCAGCGCAACGCTGCGCGAACGCACGCCTTCGAGCAGCTTCGGATCGCTGATCAGTTCGACCACCTTCTCCGCGATGGCCGCGCCGAGCGGATTGCCGCCGTACGTGGTGCCGTGCACGCCCACCTTGAAGTGCGCCGCGAGCGCCTCGGTGGTCAGCATGGCGCCGATCGGGAAACCGTTGCCGAGCGCCTTCGCAGTAGTCAGGATGTCCGGCGTCACGCCCGTGTCCTCGTACGCGTAGAAATAGCCGCTGCGGCCCACACCCGTTTGTACCTCGTCAAAAATCAGCAGTGCGCCGTGCTGGTCGCAGGCTTCGCGCAGCGCCTTGAGGAAGGCCGGATCCGCCGGAATCACGCCGCCTTCGCCCTGGATCGGCTCCACGATCACGGCACAGGTTTTCGCGCCGATTGCCTTACGGGCCGCTTCGATATCGTTGTACGGCAGGTGCACGATGCCTTGCGGCACCGGGCCGAAGCCTTCCGAGTACTTCGGCTGGCCGCCGACGCTCACGGTAAAGAACGTGCGGCCGTGGAACGACTGCGTGAACGAGATGATTTCGTCCTTCTCGACGCCATGACGGTCGAAGGCGACGCGGCGCGCCAGCTTCAGCGCGGCTTCGTTGGCTTCGGCGCCGGAGTTGGCGAAGAACGCGCGGTCGGCGAAGGTCAGCGCTTCGAGGCGTTTGGCGAGGCGCAGCACCGGTTCGTTGGTGTAACCGTTACCGATGTGCCACAGCTTGCCGCCCTGCTCGGCCAGCACCTTCAGCAGTTCGGGGTGAGCATGGCCGAGCGCCGTGACGGCGATGCCGCCGGCGAAGTCGATATAGTCGCGGCCCTGCGTATCCCAGACGCGCGACCCGAGACCGCGGTCCGGCACGAAGGCGGCGGGCGAGAACACCGGCACCATCACTTCGTCGAAGGTCTGGCGTGTCACAGTCAGGTCGTGGTCGTTCATGGCAAGTCCTCGTTACAGGTAACAGGTAGTACCGTTAGTTTAGGAAACCCCGCGCGAAACGTCTTGCGCATACGCGACGGGTTCTATCGGGCTTGTCGCCGCGGGCGGCCGTAGCCGGCGCCGCAGGCGGCTAGCGCTCCGTTTCATCGGGGCGTTCGATCAACGCGGCCGGGCGCGGCTCGCTCGCCGCGCCGCCGGTCGCGCCGGTCTGTTTTTCGATCCAGTTGCGGCGGTCCTCGCGCGGCGTCACACCAAAACGCTCGCGATAAGCGTTAGAAAAGTGCGCCGCCGACGAAAACCCGCACGCCAGACTGATCTGCACCACGGATTTGCTGGTGCGCTGCAGTTGCGTGCGCGCCTTCGAGAGCCGCAGCCCCAGGTAGTACTTCGACGGCATCGAGCCGAGATACTGGCGAAACAGCCGCTCCAGCTGGCGCCGCGACACGCCGACCAGACCGGCGATTTCGTCGCTGGTCAGCGGGTCTTCGATATTCGCTTCCATCAGCAGCAACGCGTCGTTCAGGCGCGGATGGCGCTCGCCCGGCGCGGTGACGAACGGAATCCGCTGACGCTCTTCGCCGGCGCGCAGCACGCCGACGCCGAGCGTATCGGCGATGCGGTCGGCCAGTTCTGGACCGTGGTCGCGCGCGATCATCGCCAGCATGAAGTCGACGGTCGCCTGGCCGCCCGCACAGGTGGCGCGATCACGGTCGATTTCGAAGATCTGCTGGGTGACGATCGAGCGTTCGAACTGCTCGGAGAACTGCTGGTAGGTTTCCCAGTTGACGCTCACGCGATAGCCGGACAGTTGCCCCGCCATCGCGAGCCACCAGACCCCATGGTGGATGCCGGTGACGAGCGGCGTGCGCTGACCGACCCGCGAAAGGCTCGCGAGAAACAGCCGGTAGTCGGCAAACTGCTGGAAGCGCTCGCTGACGACGATCAGCCAGTCGCACGCAATGGCGTCGCCGAACGCGGCATCCGCGGGCCATTGCGCGCCGCCCGCCAGTTGCACGGGCCGGCCGTCCCACGAGCACACCTGCCAGCGGTACAGCGCGCGGCCGTCGATCTCATTGGCGAGATTGAGCGCATCGACAATCGGCCCGACGCCCGACATCGACACCGGCGGCAATGCGACGATGGCTACCTGGGCGGTGCGGGTCGGACTGGGCGTGCGGGCCATCAGTGGCGTGCCATGCGGGGCGGCGGCGAACGCGTTACTTGAGGCTGCCGGAGAGGAACTGCTTGAGACGTTCGCTGCGCGGCGCGCTGAGCACCTCGGCGGGCACGCCCTCTTCCTCGGTACGCCCCTGATGCAGGAACATCACATGATTCGACACGTTGCGCGCGAAACCCATTTCGTGGGTGACGACGATCATCGTGCGGCCTTCCTCGGCGAGCTTCTGCATCACCTTCAGCACTTCGCCGACCAGTTCCGGGTCGAGCGCCGAGGTGGGTTCGTCGAACAGCATCACGTCCGGATTCATGGCCAGCGCACGGGCGATCGCCACGCGCTGCTGCTGGCCGCCCGAGAGATGCGACGGATACTGCTTCTCCAGGCGCGGCGCGAGACCGACCTTCTCGAGATATTCGCGGGCCCGCTCTTCGGCTTCGCGGCGCGACAGGCCGAGCACATGAATCGGCGCCTCGACGATGTTCTCGATCACGTTCATGTGCGCCCACAAGTTGAAGTGCTGGAACACCATCGCGAGCTTCGTGCGAATGCGCTGCAACTGCTTGTGGTCAGCCACTTCGAGGTTGCCCTGACGGTCTGCCCTGGTGCGCACCGCTTCGCCATCCACGACGATCTGCCCGGCGTTCGGCCGTTCCAGAAAGTTGATGCAGCGCAGGAACGTGCTCTTGCCCGACCCGCTCGCGCCGATGATGCTGATCACGTCGCCCTTGTTGGCGTTCAGCGACACGCCCTTGAGCACTTCGTTATCGCCATAGCGCTTGTGGATGTCCTGCACGGCGAGCTTGCAGGCTTCAGTTTGAGTCGTGTGGAGCAAGTGGCTCTCCCAAGGTGAATGCAGACCGTCGTGCCGCCACGGTGACGGGGACGACGGGGTGAACCGCAGCAGGACGGCGCCGCTCAATGCGGCCGCGCGGCCAGATACGCCAGCCAGTGCCGCTCGGCGCGCCGGAACAGCGCCACCAGCGCGAACGATACAACAAGATAGATCAGCGCCGCGATGCCGAACGCGCTGAACGAGTCGTAGGTGGCCGAATTGGCGTCGCGCGCCACCTTCAGGATGTCCGGCACGGTCGCCGTGAAGGCCACGGTGGTGGCGTGCAGCATCAGGATCACTTCGTTACTGTACAACGGCAGGGCACGGCGCAAGGCCGACGGCAGGATGATGCGGCGATACATGGTGAACCAGCTCATCCCGTAAGCGCGGGCCGCCTCCACTTCACCATGCGAGGTCGAACGGATCGCCCCGGCGAAAATCTCGGTCGTATAGGCGCAGGTGTTCAGCGCGAACGCGAGAATAGCGCAATGGAAACCGCTGCGGAAGAACGCGTCGAGCACCTGATGCGAACGCACGAACTCGAGGCTGTACATGCCGGTATAGATCAGCAGCAATTGCACGTACAGCGGCGTGCCGCGAAACACGTAGGTATAGAAACGCACCGGCATCGACAGCCAGCGTTTCTTCGACACGCGCGCCACCGCCAGCGGAATCGCGCACACAAAGCCAATGCCGATCGACGCCACCAGCAGCCACAAGGTCACCGCGAGGCCGGAGAGACGCTGACCGTCCCAGTAGAGGAAGGCCCGGCCGAATTGGGAAAGGATTTCGATCATGGTCTTCTCAAAGCTCCGCGTGCCGTACGCCAATCGAATAGCGCTTCTCCAGCCAGATCAGCACGAGGTTCGACATCGTCGTGATGGCGAGGTAGATCAGCGCGGCGATCAGGATGAAGAAAAACATGTTGAAGGTGCTCTTGCCGGCGTCCTGGGCCGCCTTGACGACGTCGGCGAGACCGATGATCGACACCAGCGCGGTAGCCTTCACCAGCACCTGCCAGTTGTTGCCGATGCCCGGCAGCGCGAAACGCATCATCTGCGGAAACAGGATGCGGGTGAACACGCGCGCCCCGCTCATGCCGTAGGCGGCGCCCGCTTCGAGCTGGCCGCGCGGCACCGCGAGGAAAGCGCCGCGAAACGTTTCGGTGAAGTACGCGCCGTAAATGAAGCCGAGCGTGATCACGCCAGCCACGAACGGATCGATGTCGAACTGCGGCAGATTCAGCGCGTCGGTCAGGTTGTTGACCGCGATCTGGATGCTGTAGAACAGCAGCAGCATCAGCACGAGATCGGGCACCGAGCGGATCAGCGTCGTATAGGCCGTGCCGAGCATGCGCAGCGGCCGGTTCAGCGAGAGCTTCGCCGCCGCACCGGCCAGCCCGAGCAGGACCGCAGCCGCTAGCGACAGCACCGACAGCTCGATGGTCTGGATCGTACCGGCGAGCAGCACCGGACCAAAGCCGTAAAGGAACACGTTTGTCTCCATCCAGGTTTGCAAGGGGGCGGGCCGCGCACGCTTCACGCGACCGTTGCAGGCCATCCGGCAGGCATGGCGCGGATACTCGCAAGCGAAAATGATTTGCTCAAACAGGCGACCGGCGGCGTGTTGCAACGCAGCATTGGACGATTCCGCCGGCTGACGGCGCGAGACCCCTGTTTTAGCGGGTGATATGCGTTTGTAAGGGCTGCGTGCGACAGCTCTGCGCGCCGCGATTTAGCATGTTTCGGGTCGCTTTTTCGATAGACGGCGCGGCGCGCGCCGCCGTGGGTTTTGCCATCACGACCAGGGCAAACCCCGCTACACTGCGGGGACGCGGGGTGCTTGAGCCGCGCCGGATGGCGAGCCGGCAGCCCGTTTTGCCGTGCGATCGCACACGCTTTCTTTACCGAGGACCTGGTGTATGACCTCCCGCTACGACTCCGCGACGCTCGACGCCTATTCGAAGGACGCCGCCCGCTACAGCCAGGAATGGCTCGACCAGCCGCCGCCCAACGACCTTTACGCGCTGCTGGAAACGCATCTGGTGCCGCGCGGCTCGACCGCCGAGATCGGCTGCGGCAACGGGCGCGACGCGGCGTGGCTCGCCGCGCATGATTATCTCGTCAGCGGCTTCGATGCCTCGCCCGCCTTGCTGGCCGAAGCGCGCCGCCTGCATCCGCAGATCGTGTTTCGCGAGGCCACCCTGCCGGCGCTCGCGGAGATCGAGGAGCGCTTCGATAACGTCGTCTGCGAGACGGTGATCATGCACTTGCCGGCCGAGGCGATTCCGTTGGCCGTCGATAACCTGCGGCGCCTTCTGCGGCCTAATGGCGTGCTGTATCTGTCGTGGCGCGTGACCGAGGGCGAGGACAAGCGCCAGGCCGATGGCCGCCTTTACGCGGCGTTCGAACCGCAGGTGGTGGTGGACGCGCTGGTCGATTGCGCGATTCTGCTGTTCGAAGACGTGACGAGCGAAAGCTCGGGCAAGCGGATTTGCCGGGTGATCGCGTCCAAGAATGCGGGCGGGGGTTAAGGGCGGCGCACGCAGCCGTCCTTAAGTAACGCTTACTCGAGGGGCTCGCCCGAGCGGCCTACTCGATCCCGAGGCGCGCGCGAATCGCCGGCAGCATGTGCTCCACCGCCGCGCGCCCTTCCGCGATGGCAGGCGCCGCGCGGTGGAAATCGAAAATCCCCATGCCGCCCAGGCGCGGCTGAATCAGGATGTCGGCGGGCTCACCCGCGAGCCGGCTGCGCGTGATGCGCACCTGCATGATGTCGATGCTCTGCGCGACCGAACTCAGCATTGACGGCACGCGCGCGCTCGGCTCCGGCGCCACGCGCACGTCGTTCGATACGACGTCGTCGGCCGGCGCGAGCCAGCGCGGCCACGGCTTGCCGTTCTTGCGCAGCGTGCCGGGCGGCGGCGCATCCGGATCGAGTGCCGGCGCCGCGGCGGTGATGCCGCCGAAGTCGCGGCCGTTGAGAATATCGTTGTTCAGATCCACGGCGATCACGCAATCGGCGCGCATGCCGCGCGCCACCGACACCGGCACCGGATTGCTCAGGCCGCCATCCACGAGCCACACGCCGTTGTGCCAGACCGGCGTGAAGATACCCGGAATCGCAATTGACGCCCGTACCGCATCCACCACACTGCCGTCCTGCAACCAGGTCTCGCGGCCCGAATCGAGTTCGGTCGCCACCGCCGCAAACGGCATCTGCAACTCACTGATCTCGCGGCCGTTGAACTGGTTGGCGAACACCTGGATCACCTTGCGGCCGCCCAGCAGGCCACCGGAAATGCGCAGGTCGAGCAGGCGCACCACCGTCTGCCAGGTCAGGCGCGACACCCATTCCTCGAGCCAGTCGAGATCGCCGTTCGCATAGACCGCTGCGACCAGTGCGCCGATCGAGGTGCCGCACACCACGTCGGGCTTGATGCCGGCGTCATGCAGCGCGCGAATCGCGCCGATATGCGCCCAGCCCCGCGCGGCGCCGCCGCCCAGAACGAGACCAATGCGCGAATGAGGGCGTCGTCGCAGCATGTTTTTCTCCTTATCGTCCGCGTATCACGTCTGAACGCGATGTCGTATAGACCTTGTGAAACGCATCGAAGTGCACGTTGAAGATGCCCTCTTCGGTCACGCCACCTTCGCGCCACTTCCAGCTCCAGACGGTTTCCGGTTTGAGCGGAAACACGGCGACCTGCCCCGGCTTGCCGAGCAGCCGCCGCACTTCGTCTTCGCTCATGCCCATCTGGACTTTGGCGAAATTGGCCGCGGTCAGCACCTGGGTGATGGCTTGCAGCTTGCCGTCGCGGTCGATGTCGACCATGTAGGTATTGAGCCCTTGCGGCCCGCGCGGATATTCGAAGCGTTTGGAGCCGTCGGTGAAGGTGCGCTCGGTTTCGGGCGTGCCCATCTGGCTGCGAATCTGCGCTTCCGTCGTGACGCCGGGCGTGAGGCCTTTCAACAACAACGCGTCCGGTTTGACGGCATTGAAGAATTCCTTGAGTTTTTGCACAGCACGTTGGCCCTGTTGGTCGTCGCACCCCGCCAGCGCAAGCGATGCGGCCAGCATGGCGACGGTAAACAAGCGGAAGCTCGAAGCCATCTGTCGTTTCGGGGTCAAGTCCGTTTGATGAAGGTTGGACGACAGGATAGCAAAACCGCAGGCGCGCACGCAGCGAGGCGGGCGGCGGTGCGCGAACGGGCAACGGGATCGGAGAACGGCAGCACGGTGACGACGCTGTGCAATGCGCCGTTCGTGCTACAGGGGAGGCAACGGGAACCAGCCGTTAGAGACTGCACACGGCTGATGGTGGAAAGCAGACGGCCTGCGACGGCGGGCCCATGACGAACGACCTGAAACCGACGACACGCAGCGGTCCGGCTCCGAACGAAGCAATCGGCCGCCGACGGCCGCCGATCATGCGCTCTCGCCCGGGACAGACCGCTGCACACGGCCGTCTGGTCCCTCGACTATCTTGCCCAGGTGCCGATAATTTAGACGCATTGCGCGGATTAGGCGAGCCAGCGTTTACACCGAATCGGCTGAGGAATGAGTTGTGCTTACCGGCCGGCGAAAGCCGCCCGCCCCGCGGCTTGCAACACCGAGTCGTTCTGCGGCGTATGGATGCGCGCGCACAGCACATCCCGGTAGTGACGTTCGAGCGGATTGTCGCGGGAAAGCCCCGGATTGCCGCTCGCCTCGACGGCGATCTGCACCGCTTCGATCGCCTGATTCGTCACCGTATATTTGACGAGCGGCGCCTCGTCGAGTGCGACCCGCTCGGCGTGCGCCGTCGCATCGAGCAACACGCGGTTGCTGAACAACAGCGCATCGATGCGGCCGAGCGTCTGCTGAAACGATGGGAGGCTCGCAAGCGGCGCGCCGAGATTGGCAGGCGAACGCGTGGCGGCCCATTCGGCGAACCAGTCGCGGGCGGCACGCGCCACGCCGTCGTACACCGCCGAGAGCAGCACGCTCATCCACGCCACGCCGAGCGCGTCCAGTCCCGCGCCGGGCTCGCCGGGCAACTGGACATCCACGGCATGGGCGGCCGGCACCAGGACGTTGTCGAAGACGATTTCATGGCTGCCGGTCGCGCGCATGCCGAGATGATTCCAGGGCGCCCCGACCCGCACACCCGGCGTATCGCGCCGCACCAGCCACACGCCGACGCGCGGCGGCGTCTCGTCGCTGCGCGCCCACACCGCGAGCCAAGTCAAACCGGGGCTGCCGGTCGAATAGATCTTGCTGCCGTTGATGACCCAGCCGTCGCCGCTGCGGGCCGCGAGCGTGCCCGGCAGGCCGCCGCGCGCCGGGCTGCCGAGTTCGGGCTCGACGCGCAAGGAGTTGATCAGGGCGCCGTCGCGCACGGCATCCTCTGCAACGCGTTCGCGCAGATCGCGAGGCCAGCGCGGATTGCCCTGCAAGCGATGGTGAAACAGGTATTGCATGACGAGGACGAGCGCCGTCGACGGCTCGCCGCGCGCCACCGCGCGAATTACGTTCAATGCCTGCGGCAGGCTCGCGCCGGCGCCGCCGAGCGCTGCCGGGACCGTCAACGACAGCAAATCGTATTCGTGCAGGCGCGCCAGATTGCGATGCGGAAATTCGCCGCTGCGATCGTACGCTTCGGCGGTAGCGGCGAACTCGGTGGTGAGTTCGGCGAGCATGGCGTCGAACTCGGCGCTGTCGAGCGGTGGATGGCGGCGCGCCGCAGCGCGCGCAAGGCCAGCATCAAAGTCAGGGGCGTTCATACGAGCTCCGTGGCGCCGTGCTCGAGCCACCCGCTCGATCGTCAGGGATGCTGATGGATCGCGGATGACGAGTGGCGGATTGCGTTCTATGGCAAAGGAAAACTGCGGTCGAAACTCGCGCGCACGTTGAGGTGCGCGGGGATGACGCTGGCGGCTTCGTAGGTGTCGGCGGTACGCTGCTGCGCGGCGATCACGCTGTCGTCGATGGCAACCGGATGCACCTGGCCACGCTGATAGACCGTCTTCAGCACATCGGGCGGCAAACCCGTCACGCGCGATTGCATTGCCGCCACTTCATCCGGATGCGACAAGGCCCACTGCTGACCGAGCGCCACCCGCCGCAGAAAGTCCGCCAGGACCGCGCGTTTGCCGGCGATCGCGCGATCGGTGGCGACCTGGTAGCTCAGCCCTTCCGACAAACCGACACCATTGGCGAGGATACGGTCGTGATCGCGCGATTCGCCGAGCGCCGTGTACGGATCCCACACGGACCATGCGTCCACGCTGCCGGACGCGAGTGCGGCTTTGGCGTCGGCCGGGGCGAGGAACACCCAGGTGACGTCGGAGAGTGGTATATGGGCTTTGTTCAGCGCCGCCAGCGCGAGGAAGTGACCAATCGAACCACGCGTCGTGGCGATGCGTTTGCCCTTCAGGCTCGCCACGTCGGTCAAGGGCGAATGTTCGTTGACGACAATCGCCAGATCGACGGGATGCGAGCGGGTCGCGGCGACGGCGCGTACCTGGGCGCCCGCCGCCAGCGCGAACACCAGTGGCGCATCGCCGAGGCCGCCCACATCCACGGCGCCGGCGTTCAGTGCTTCGCCGAGCGGCTGCGCGGCAGGGAAGTTGAACCACTCGATCTTGTACGGCAGGTCTTTCAGTTGGCCCGACGCTTCGAGAATGCCGCGCGTCTGTAGCGACTGATCGCCGACTTTGAGGACTGGCAAGTCGGCGGCGCATGCCGCCTTGCTCCATGACGCGAGGGCCACGGCAGAGAGTGCAAGTACAGCGCCGGCGAATGCTCCGACGAGCACGCGCCGGAGCCCAAAGCGAAGCTGAAGACGCGACGGCAGCCACGCGCCAGACGCAGGCACTGCAAAAAAAGACACCGGGAACGCTCGCTGTTCGAAAGAGCCTCGTGAGGGGAAACGTGTCGTCGTCATATCGTTCGTTGCGGATCGGTGAGCGCTGCTGCAAGGCTTCGTCTACGTGCCTCGACGCTGCGCATGGCGCGCATGAAGCCAGAACCAGCAACGACGATACGGCACACACTTGTATAAGACAAACGCATTATTCTTCTAAGCAAATATGCGGATGTTGGACGCCCAACACCATGCGCGACGCGCATTGCAGGTATCATCGAATGCACGCTTGCCTGCCCTCTTACCTCATCGCTCACCATGAAGATCGACGATATCGAAGCCTACGTCGCCGTCATCCGCGCCCAGTCGCTGCAACAGGCGGCGCAAACCCTCGGTCTCACGCAACCGGCCATCACGCGCCGGCTGCAGAATTTCGAAGAGGCGCTAGGCGTCGAACTGCTCGATCGCAATACCCGGCCGCTAAAAGCCACCGCCACAGGGCGCGTCGTCTACGAGCAATGCCGCGTAATCCAGCGCGAGCTCGACGTGCTGCGCGAACTGGTTGCCAACGACACGCCGCCGGTCGGCGCCCTGCGCCTCGGCGTCGCACAGACGATCGCCGATATCGCCTTGCCCGATGCCATGCGCGAGTTGCGCGCCGCCTATCCCGACCTGCAAGCGAGCGCATCGAGCGGCTGGGGCAGCCAGTTGCTGCAGCGGGTCGAAGCAGGCGAACTCGACGCCGCGGCGATGCTGCTGCCCGCCAACAAGACCTTCGCCGAATCGCTTGCCGCGCGCTCGCTCGGACGCGTCAAGCTAGCGGTCGTCGCGCCCAAGGGTCTGCTGAAAAAGCGCGTGCAGACGCTGGCGGAATGCCAGTCGATCGGCTGGGTGCTGAATCCGGATGGCTGCGGCTTCCGTGAGGGCTTGCAGCGTGCGCTGACCGGCCTCGGTCTCGCGTTGAAGCTGAATCTGGAGACGCTCGGCACGGAGCTGCAACTGCAGCTCGTCGCGGACGGCAACGGCCTCGGCCTCGTGCCGCTGCCCCTGCTGCAGGCGAGCCGTCACGAGGCCGAACTGGACGTGCTCACGCTCAGCGACTTCAAGCCGCTGATCGACATCTGGCTCGTGCATCCACGCGTGCTGGGCAAGCTGCAGCAGCCGGTGGAGCGCTTCGGCGCCGCGGTGGAGCGGCAGTTCAAGGCCGCGCGTTTGCAACGCGCGGCTTGAGGGCGCACAGAGCGCCCCACCCGCGGACGACAGCGCCGCTCAGATCACATGAAACCCATGTGTCCCGTCGCGCGCCAGTTGCGCCACCAGCCCGTACTCCCACTCCAGATACGCGTTCATCGCTTCGCGGGCGTTATCCGTGCCTTCATACGGGCGACGGTAGCGGTCGATGCGCGGCGAAGCAAGGTGCGTCTCGCCGCTTTCGACCGGCAGTCCCGCCGCGATCCAGGCACTGGTGCCGCCGCTCAGCACCTGCACCGGCTTACCGCTCAGCGCGGCCAGTTCCGGCGCCACGAAGCGCGCGAGCGCACTGCTCCCGCAGGTGAGCACATAGCGTTGCGCATCCGGTAGCTTGGGCAGCGCGTCGGCCAGTTGTCCGCGCAGCGCCCACCACGCGCCCGGAATATGCTGCTTCACGTAGTTGGCGCTCGCCGTGAAATCCAGCACCACCGTGCCGGACGATTGCAGCAAGGTCGCCAGCGCCGCAGGCGAAATCTCCTCGACCGCGGGCGGCGGCACCGCATTTCTCACGGCGGGCGCCGCGCCCTCTTCCGTGAAATCGGCGGGCGTCAGGCCGTCGATGACGTACACCTCGACGTTCATCTGCGCGAGCCAGGAAGCGGTCATATTGGCGCGCACGCCGTCGCTGTCCGCGAGAATCACGCGGGCGCCGCGCACCGGCGCGAACATATCGGTCTCCTGAACAAGCTGACCGCCCGGTGCGCTGCGAAAGCCAGGCACGTGGCTCGCCTGGTACTCCTGCGGCGAGCGCACGTCGAAACGGTAGATGGTGCGCACAGCTTCCTCGGCCCAGCGGCGCGCTTCGTCGCGCGAGGTGCGGCCCACCTCGGCGCGATCGGCCACCGCCCGCGCCGACGCCGCCGCGGCCGCCCGCACCGCATGGTCGGTAACCGGGTCGAAGCGCCGCGTGCTGCCGTGCGCCAGTTCCTGCCCGGCGAGCGTCCAGCCGATCGTGCCGTTACGTAACGCCACGACCGGGTTCGGTACACCCGCATTGATCAGCGATTGCGCGCCGATGATGCTGCGCGTGCGCCCCGCGCAATTGACGACGATCTGCGTCGACGGGTCCGGCGCCAGTTGCCGGGCGCGCAACACCAGCTCCGCGCCCGGCACGCTGACGCTGCCGGGAATGTTCATGGTCTGATACTCGTCGAAGCGGCGGGCGTCGAGCACCACCACGTTCGCCTCGCCGTCGAGCAGCGCCTGCACTTGCGGCGCTTCGAGCGACGGCGTGTGCCGCTCGCTCTCCACCAGTTCGCCGAAGGCCTTGCTCGGCGCGTTGACGTCCTGGAACAGCTCGCCGCCGGCCTCGGCCCAGCCGCGCAAACCGCCGGCGAGCAGCGTGACATCGGTGTAGCCCAGCGCGGCGAAGCGGCTCGCCGCACGCACGGCAAGCCCTTCGCCGTCGTCGAAAACCACAATCGGTACACTGCGGCGCGGCAAACGCAGCGGCGCTTCAAGTTCAAGTTTCGATAACGGCAGATTCGCCGCGAACAACGGATGGCTGCGCGCGTGCGGGTCTTCCTCGCGCACGTCGAGCAGCGCGATTTCGCGACGCTCGAGCAGTGCACGGCGCACGTCTTCGAATGAACGGGTACGAAATTCAGTTGCAACGGTCATGAGATGGCAATCTCCTTCGATACATTCCAGATATTCGGTAACACGTCGTTCGAGTATCCGGAGATAAACGCCTTGCGGCCGCCGTGCTCGGGATAGACCGAACGCGACACCGCACCGATATTTGCACCATAAACGTGAATGCTGATCGACACACGGTCCTCGTAAGCATTGCTGACACGGTGAATGTCGCCAATGCGCGGCGATACCGCATCGACGGCACCGGTTTCGAGCCGTCTCGCCGTACCGGAAGCAATCAACGTGCCGCGTTCGTCGAGATGGTACGGTTGCGCGATTTCCGCACCGCGTAACACGCCGATCAGTCCCCAGACAGTGTGATCGTGAACCGGCGTCGCCTGCCCCGGCCCCCAGACGAAACTCACCACGGAAAAGCGCTGTCGCGAATCCGCATGCAGCAGGTACTGCTGATAGCGCTCGGGGTCGGGACGCGCCCACGCGTCGGGCAACCAGTCGTCGTGCGCGATCAGTTCGCGCAGCGAGGCGGCGCCCGCGTCGAGCAGATCGGCTTCGGGGGCGGCATCGTCCAGCAGCGCGGCGATCCGGCCGACAAAGGTGCGCAAGCGGTCATGCCGCAAGGGTTGGCTCATGAGGTCGAGAAGGAAGCAAAGGTCAGGGAAAGGCGCGGCGCGCGCGGTTGAAGCGCCCGGAGACGTTCAGGCGGCCGGTGCGGGCGTTGCGTTGCAGGTGTCTACGTTCCAGCGTGGTGCAACGTCCGCGGGCCGGCAAAAAGGCGCGTTTATCGTTTCGTGTGATTAATCGTAGACGTCGGGCTCGGCTTCAACCAGCCCCTCCAGCAGGCTCTGAAACGCAAACAAGGCGCCGCCCGGCCGCCCCACCTGTTCATGCGTCAACGACGCGATCTCATGGTTAATAGGCTGCGGCTTGCCCGCGGCCTCCGCGAGCAATTGCGCGTGGCAGGCGTTATCCAATGCGATATACCACCACGCCGCCGCTTCCACGGTTGGGCCTGCTGTGAGAATGCCGTGATTCTTCAGGATCACGCCTTTATGGTCTCCCAGTGCGGCCGCGATGCGCGCACCCTCGTCGGTGTCGAGTACGACGCCGCGAAAGTCGTCGAATAGTGTGTGGTCCTGATAGAACGCGCACGAGTCCTGGGTGAGCGGATCGAGCGTGCGGCCGAGCGTCGACCACGCCTTGCCGTACAGCGAATGCGTATGCGCGGCGGCCACCACATCGGGCCGCGCTTCGTGAATCGCGGCATGAATCGCGAAGGCCGCCTGATTCACCGGCCCCTCGCCCACCACGATCTCGCCTTGCGCATTCACCAGCAGCAGATCGGAGACGCGAATGCGGCTGAAATGCTTGCCGAACGGATTGACCCAGAAGTGATCGGGCCACTCCGGATCGCGCGCCGTAATATGGCCCGCGAGCCCTTGATCGAAGCCATAACGCGCAAACAGACGAAACGCGACCGCGAGACGCTCCTGGCGATGGCGGCGCTCGTCAGCCACGTTCTCGCGCGGCGGCACTTCGTCGAACCAGAATTTGCGCAGCGGTGCGTGGCGTTGCAACGGCGCATGCGATGGCGGTTGCGACGCCGTTTGCACCGTCGAAGCATCCGCGGGATGGGCAACCGTCAGGGAAAGATCTGTCATCGTGTCTCCGTTCAAGCTGCTGCGCGGGCGCTGAGCGCGATGCGTTCGCGCGTCGCGGGAATCAGCGTGCGGCCATAGTCGAGCGCGTCTTCGAGCGGATCGAAACCGCGAATCAGGAAGGTCGTCACGCCCAGCGCGTAGTACTCGGCCAGCGTATCCGCAACCTGTTCCGGCGTGCCTACCAGCGCGGTCGAATTCGAACGGCCGCCGATCTCCTTCGCCACCGCGGTCCACAAACGCTCATCCGCGCGGTCCGCCGTGCCGGCCGCCGCCAGCAGCCGGCGCGCGCCTTCGCTCTGCGCCGGTCCGCCGACGCTCAGGCCCTGGGCGGCGCGCAGGCGCTTCGTCTCTTCGAGGATATGCTCGGCGCGTTCCCACGCCGCGGCTTCCGTGGCCGCCAGAATCGGCCGGAACGACACGGAGAAACGCACGGTGCGCCCGTGCCTGGCGGCTTCGGCGCGCACGCGCGTCACCTGCTCGCGCACCTGCTCCTTCGATTCGCCCCACAGCGCGTAGACGTCCGCATGACGGCCCGCGATTTCGAGCGCGGGCGCCGACGCCCCGCCGAAGTACACCGGAATATGCGGCTGCTGCAGCGGCTTTACTTCGGAAAAGCCGCGCTCGAAGCGATAGTACTTACCCTCGTGATCGAACGGCGTGTCCGAGGTCCAGATGCGGCGCAGGATCGACACATACTCGTCGGTGCGGGCGTAGCGCTCGTCGTGCGAGAGGAAATCGCCGTCGCGGCGCTGCTCGGCGTCGTCTCCGCCCGAAATGATGTGCACCGCGAGGCGGCCGCCCGAGTAGTGATCGAGCGTAGCCAACTGGCGCGCGGCCAGGGTCGGCGCGACGAAACCCGGCCGGTGCGCGAGCATGAAGTGCACGCGCTGCGTGACGCTGGCGGCATGCGCCACGGTCAGAAGCGCATCCGGGCTCGTGGACTGGTGCGGTACGAGCACGCGGTCGAAGCCCGCTTCCTCGTGCGCCCGCGCAAACTGCTCCACGTAACCGATATCTATTGCCGGACCTTGCGGCGCGTGCGTTTCCGAAACCTTGCGGGTCTGGATCATGCCGATGAATTCGACTGCCACGTTGCGTCTCCCTGATGATCGACAGAACGCCGGGGGCACTGGGCACAAGCCGGCGGCGACACCCCGGACAGGGTGTCAAGCGAGCATCAACGGTAGCACTGCAACATGCGTTCGTTAAATATTGATAGTCGATAAAGATATCGCAATTGCATGTTTGTGACGGCGTGGGCCGGTTGCTAACCTCGCTTCGCGACGACGGACTCCGCCGATGATGCGGAGCGTGCCGCCCGCTTCGATCTCCTCTTCCTGGAACTACGCCGATGACCGCCTTTCGCTCCGACCGCCGCCGGATCCTGCACACCCTCGCCGCCTGCGGCATCGCGCCTGCTGCCGCGTGGCTCGGTGCGGCGGATGCGCGTGCTGCGGCGCCGGAACTCGTGTTCGGCGATCAGGCCGGCGGGCTGCGCGCGCTGGCTGAAGCGGCGCATGTGCTCGACGGCGCGCCCTATCCGTTTCGCTGGGCCAACTTCCAGGGCGCGGCGCCGCTCTTCGAGGCGCAACGCGCCAATGCCGTGGATCTTGCGCCGGCGGGCGACCTGCCTGTACTCGCCGCGGCGATCGGCGATCCGTCGTTGAAGATCGTCGCGACCCGGGTGGGAACGCCAAGCTCGCTCGGCATCGTCGTGCAGGCGGATTCGCCGCTGCGGCATGTCGCCGATCTCAAGGGCAAAACCGTGGTGGTGTCGTCGGCA
>Ga0153933_1000270_pt1 | contig 22387 bp, 16 predicted proteins | sample TSNJ017MetaG_FD_102275 | JGI IMG/M metagenome (GOLD analysis project Ga0153933, IMG submission 102275) | Attine ant fungus gardens microbial communities from New Jersey, USA - TSNJ017 MetaG | ecosystem: Host-associated > Fungi > Mycelium > Unclassified | place: USA: New Jersey, Wharton State...
ATGAATTGCCGCCCGGCGTCATGAAGATGGTCAAAGTCTTCGTCGCCGTGAAACGCAAGATTCAGCCCGGCGACAAGATGGCCGGCCGCCACGGCAACAAGGGCGTGGTGTCGAAGATCGTGCCGCTCGAGGACATGCCGTTCCTCGCCGACGGCCAGCAGGTCGACATCGTGCTCAATCCGCTCGGCGTGCCGAGCCGCATGAATGTCGGCCAGATTCTGGAGACCCATCTCGGCTGGGCCTGCGCCGGCCTGGGCTTAAAGATCGGCGCCGCCGTCGATTTGTACAACGGTAAGAAGGACTCCAAGCCGCTCAAGGAACTTCTCAGGAAAGTCTACGGCGAGGAAGAGACCATCAAGTCGTTGGACGACAAGGGTCTGATGGAGCTCGGCACCAATCTGCGCCACGGCGTGCCGATCGCGACGCCGGTGTTCGACGGCGCCAAGGAAGCCGACATCGAGGAGATGCTGAAGCTTGCTGGTCTCGACGCTTCCGGACAATCGACCGTCTATGACGGCCGGACCGGCGACGCCTTCGACCGCAAGGTGACGGTTGGCTACATCTATATGCTCAAGCTGCACCATCTCGTCGACGACAAGATCCACGCCCGTTCGATCGGACCGTACTCGCTCGTCACCCAGCAGCCGCTGGGCGGCAAGGCGCAGTTCGGCGGACAGCGCTTCGGCGAAATGGAAGTGTGGGCGCTGGAAGCCTATGGCGCGGCCTACACGCTGCAGGAAATGCTGACCGTGAAGTCGGACGACGTCGCCGGCCGTACCAAGGTGTACGAGGCGATCGTGCGCGGCGACGACACCTTCGAGGCCGGCATTCCGGAATCGTTCAACGTGCTGGTCAAGGAAATGCGCTCGCTCGGCCTCAACGTCGACCTGCACAATTCCAAGGTGGGACCGGCGCCGACGTCGGAAGCGGCCGAGTAACGCCGAAGAGTTTCATGTCCGGCGCTCAGCTCGCGCCGGACATTCGCGCCCCGCTTGGACGTTGAGCGGAGCGCGCTGACTGAAATTTTCGAATTTGCTGCCGGTGACGATCGGCACGCGAGGAGAAGACCATGAACCAAGAGATTATGAATCTTTTCAATCCGACGACGCCGGCCCAGGTCTTCGACCAGATCCGGATCTCGATCGCGTCTCCGGAGAAGATTCTGTCGTGGTCCTACGGCGAGATCAAGAAGCCGGAGACCATCAACTACCGCACTTTCAAGCCGGAGCGTGACGGCCTGTTCTGCGCGCGCATTTTCGGGCCGATCAAGGACTACGAGTGCCTGTGCGGCAAGTACAAGCGGATGAAGTACAAGGGCATCATCTGCGAAAAGTGCTCGGTCGAGGTGACGCTGTCGCGCGTCCGGCGCGAGCGCATGGGCCATATCGAGCTGGCTGCGCCGGTTGCCCACATCTGGTTCCTGAAGTCGCTGCCGTCGCGCATCGGCTTGCTGCTCGACATGACGCTGAAGGATCTCGAGCGGATCCTGTACTTTGAATACTACGTCGTTCTCGAGCCGGGCCTGACCGCGCTGAAGGACCGTCAGCTGCTGTCGGAAGACGAGTATCTTAAGGCGCAGGACGAGTACGGCCAGGATTCGTTCACGGCGATGATCGGCGCGGAAGCGATCCGCGAGCTGCTCAAGGGTCTCGAGCTCGAGAAGCTCGAGCAGCAGCTGCGCGCCGACATGGCGGAGACCGACTCCGACATCAAGCACAAGAAGCTCGCCAAGCGGCTGAAGATCGTCGAGGCGTTCCGCTTCTCCGGCAACAAGCCGGAGTGGATGATCATGACGGTGGTGCCGGTGATTCCGCCGGACCTGCGTCCGCTGGTGCCGCTCGATGGCGGCCGGTTTGCGACCTCGGACCTCAACGACCTCTACCGCCGCGTCATCAACCGCAACAACCGCCTGAAGCGGCTGATGGAGCTGCGCGCGCCCGACATCATCATCCGCAACGAAAAGCGCATGCTGCAGGAGGCCGTCGACGCACTGTTCGACAACGGCCGCCGCGGCCGCGTCATCACGGGCGCCAACAAGCGGCCTTTGAAGTCGCTCGCCGACATGCTGAAGGGCAAGCAGGGCCGGTTCCGCCAGAACCTGCTCGGCAAGCGCGTCGACTATTCGGGCCGTTCGGTGATCGTGGTCGGTCCCGAGCTGCGCCTGCATCAGTGCGGCCTGCCGAAGAAGATGGCGCTCGAGCTGTTCAAGCCGTTCATCTATTCGCGGCTCGACGCCAAGGGCCTGTCCACCACGGTGAAGCAGGCCAAGAAGCTGGTCGAGAAGGAGCGTCCGGAGGTCTGGGATATCCTCGACGAGGTGATCCGCGAGCATCCGGTGCTGCTCAACCGCGCGCCGACGCTGCATCGCCTCGGCATCCAGGCGTTCGAGCCGGTGCTGATCGAGGGCAAGGCGATCCAGCTGCATCCGCTGGTCTGCGCCGCCTTCAACGCCGACTTCGACGGCGACCAGATGGCCGTGCACGTCCCGCTGTCGCTCGAGGCGCAGCTGGAAGCGCGCGTCCTGATGATGTCGACCAACAACATCCTGCATCCCGCGAACGGCCAGCCGATCATCGTGCCGTCGCAGGACATCGTGCTCGGCCTCTATTACGTCTCGATCATGCGTGAAGGCCTGCCCGGCGAGGGCAAGATCTTCGGCGACATGGCCGAGCTCGAACATGCCCTGCACTCGAAGGTCATCCACCTCCACACCAAGATCAAGTACCGGTGGTACGGCGTCGGCGAGGACGGCAAGCCGTCCAAGCGCTGGATCGAGACCACCGCGGGCCGCGTCATGCTCGGCAATCTGCTGCCGAAGAGCTCGAAGATCTCGTACGACATCATCAACAAGCTGATGACCAAGCGCGAGATCTCCGGCGTCATCGACCAGGTCTATCGTCACTGCGGCCAGAAGGAGACGGTGATCTTCTGCGACCGCATCATGGCGCTCGGCTTCTACAACGCGTTCAAGGCCGGAATCTCGTTCGGCAAGGACGACATGGTCGTGCCGCACAGCAAGTGGAAGATCGTCGACAGCACCCGTACGCTGGCGAAGGATTTCGAGCAGCAGTACAATGACGGCCTGATCACCCATGGCGAGAAGTACAACAAGGTCGTCGACGCCTGGTCGAAGGCAACGGAAGAAATCGCCAAGGCGATGATGAAGGAAATCTCCGCCACCAAGAAGACGGCAAGCGGAGCCGAAGCCGAGGTCAACTCGATCTACATGATGGCGCACTCCGGTGCGCGTGGTTCGCCGGCGCAGATGCGCCAGCTCGCCGGCATGCGCGGCCTGATGGCCAAGCCGTCGGGCGAGATCATCGAGACGCCGATCATCTCCAACTTCAAGGAAGGTCTGTCGGTGCTCGAGTACTTCAACTCGACCCACGGCGCCCGCAAGGGCCTCGCGGACACCGCGTTGAAGACCGCGAACTCCGGCTACCTGACCCGTCGTCTGGTCGACGTCGCGCAGGACTGCATCATCACGCAGTCCGATTGCGGCACCAAGCTCGGCATCAAGATGCGCGCCATCGTCGATGCCGGCACCGTCGTCGCCTCGCTCGGCTCGCGCATCCTGGGCCGCACGGCCTGCGAGGACGTGCGTGATCCCGCCACCAACAACGTTGTCGTCAAGCGCGACACGCTGTTGGAGGAGACGCACGTCGATGCGATCCAGCAGGCCGGCATCCAGGAGGTGAAGATCCGCTCTGCACTGACCTGCGAGCTCGTCAACGGCATCTGCGGCAAGTGCTACGGCCGCGATCTCGCCCGCGGCACGCCGGTCAACCACGGTGAGGCGGTCGGCGTCATCGCGGCGCAGTCGATCGGCGAGCCCGGCACGCAGCTGACGATGCGCACGTTCCACATCGGCGGCGCGGCGCAGCTCAACGAGCAGTCGTTCGTCGAATCGAACTTCGACGGCAAGATCGTGATCAGGAACAAGGCCATCGCCCGCAACAGCGAAGGCAATCTGGTCGCGATGGTGCGCAACATGGTCGTTGCCATCGTCGATGCCGACGGCACCGAGCGTGCAACCCACCGTATCCAGTACGGTTCAAAGATGCACGTCGACGAAGGCGACATGGTCAAGCGTGGCCAGCGCATCGCGGAGTGGGATCCCTACACCCGCCCGCTGCTCACCGAAGTCGAAGGCACGATCGGGTTCGAGGACCTGGTCGAGGGCCAGTCGATCTCGGAAACGCTCGACGAGTCCACCGGTATCGCCAAGCGCGTCGTCATCGATTGGCGCTCGACGCGCGGCGGTGCGGACCTGCGTCCGGCCATCGTGGTCAAGGGCAAGGACGGCAAGGTGATGAAACTCGCGCGTGGCGGCGATGCCCGCTACATGCTGTCGGTCGACGCCATTCTGTCGGTCGACACCGGCGCGAAGGTCATGCCGGGCGACATCCTGGCGCGTATCTCGACCGAGAGCGCCAAGACGCGCGACATCACCGGCGGTCTGCCGCGGGTGGCGGAATTGTTCGAGGCCCGCAAGCCGAAGGACGCGGCGATCATCGCGGAAATCGCGGGCACGATCCGCTTCGGCCGCGACTACAAGAACAAGCGCCGCATCTCGATCGAGCCGATGGACAAGACCGAGGAGCCGCGCGAGTACCTGATCCCGAAGGGCAAGCACATCCATCTGCAGGATGGTGACATCGTCGAAAAGGGCGACTTCATCGTCGAAGGCAACCCGGCACCGCACGACATTCTGGCGATCAAGGGCATCGAGGAACTCGCTGCCTATCTGGTCAACGAAATCCAGGAGGTCTACCGGCTGCAGGGCGTGCTCATCAACGACAAGCACATCGAGGTGATTGTCCGTCAGATGCTGCAGAAGGTCGAGGTCACCGACCAGGGCGACACCGACATGATCTCGGGCGAGCAGGTCGACAAGATCGAGTTCGACGCGCTCAACGCCAAGGCCAAGGAGGAGGGCAAGAAGCCCGCCACGGGAACGCCGGTTCTGCTCGGCATCACCAAGGCGAGCCTGCAGACCCGCTCGTTCTTCTCGGCCGCGTCGTTCCAGGAGACCACGCGCGTGCTCACCGAAGCCGCAGTCAACGGCAAGGTGGACCCGCTCGAAGGCCTCAAGGAGAACGTTATTGTCGGCCGTCTGATCCCGGCCGGCACCGGTGCCTCGATGGCGCGGATCCGCGAGGTCGCGGTCAAGCGCGACAAGCTGATCCTCGACGAGCGCGAGAAGCAGCAGGCGGCGATCGTGCCGACCGCCCCTGAGGCGGAGCCGCTGGCGCTGCCGCCCGCGGAATAGGCACCCGCAAGACTACGGTGAATGGCGGAAAGGCCGGCTTTAGCCGGCCTTTTTGCTGCTTTCTTTGCCTGCTGCGGTGCAAGGACGCAGTTTGTTCATCTTCCCTTCAGGCAAAAAAGCGCTTTTGCTAGGGTGACTTACACCGGCCATTTGCAGAGCCGGAGACGACGGAACTCAAATGTTGGACTTGGCTATCGTTGGCGGCGGCCCGGGGGGGCTGATGAGCGCTTGGCATCTCAAGCGCAAACTCGGAGACCTCTGCCGCGTAACCATCTTCGAGGCGTCGAACCGGCTCGGGGGCAAGGTTGCCACGCGCAAATTCGAGTCCGCGCCGGCGATGTACGAAGCCGGCGTTGCCGAGATCTACGACTACTCGATGACCGGGCCGGACCCGCTGCGCGAGCTGATCCAGCATTTCGGGCTGCAGACGATCCCGATGGACGCCGAGCAGGTGCAGCTCGACGGCGAGCTGCTGGCCGACGTCCCCGGCATGCGCCGCAAATACGGGCCCAAGACGGCGGCCGCGATCGAGGCGTTCCGCAAGCGCTGCGCCGGCCTGGTGTCGCCGATCGAATATTACGAGGGCGTCAGCGCTCACGACAACGAGCATCCCTGGGCCTACAAGACTGCCGAGCAGATCCTCGACGAGGAGGTCGAGGACGCCACCGCCAAGCGTTTCTTCAAGGTGATGGCGCGCTCCGACATCGCGACCGAGAGCCACAACACCAACGGCCTCAACGCGCTTAAGAACTACGTGATGGACGTCGACGGCTATATCGGCCTGTACTCGATCCAGAACGGCAATGAGCAGCTGATCGACTGCCTGCGCTCGGAGGTCGATGCCGACATCCAGCTCAACCATCGCGTCCTCAAGGTCGGCAAGGCCGCCGATGGCCGCTACCAGCTCAACATGATGAACGGCAAGGGACCGGAGACGCGCGACTTCGATCTCGTGCTGGTCTGCCTGCCGCATTCCTGGCTCGCCACCCTGCGCTGGGACGGCGAGGCGCTGCGCCAGTCGATGGTCAAGCACGTCGCCTATTTCGATCGTCCCGCGCACTATTTGCGCGTCTCGATCCTGTTCGACGAGCCGTTCTGGGGCGAGAAGATCCCCGGCGCCTGGTTCATGTCGGAAGCCTTCGGCGGCTGCTGCGTCTACAATGAAGGCGCGCGCCACGACGTCGGCAAGCACGGCGTGCTGAACTGGCTGATCGCCGGCTCCGACGCGCTGGCTTTCGCCAATCTCTCCGACCAGGAGCTGATCGACGCCGCGTTGAAGTCGCTGCCGGTCTCGCTCGGCAATGCCCGCGAGCATTTCGTGGAAGGCAAGATCCATCGCTGGCTGTCGTCGGTCAACGCGCTGCCGGGCGGCTTGCCCGTGCGCGACGTCATGACCAATCACCGCCCCGAGCCGAAGCAGCATCCCGGCCTCGTCGTGGTCGGCGACTATCTGTTCGATTCGACGCTGAACGGGCTGCTGGATTCCTCCGATGCCGCGACCGACATCGTCGTGACCGAGATGATGCGGCTGCGCCGGGCCCGCGCGCAGGACAAGGCGGAGCTGTCCGACAAGATCGACCGCGGCTATTTCGAGAACTACCGCGGTGTCGGCCCGTACAGCGAGACCTGGCAGCAGTTCAGCGACCCGGCCCATCTGATGGACCTGATCAAGACCGTCTGGGGCAGGGCGAAGGGCTACAAGCTCCTGGTCGCGGGCTCCGCCAGCGGCGAACTGGTCGGCGCGCTGCGCGAGCGCGGCGTCGATGCCTGGGGTATCGAGAACAACCGCTACATCCACGGCAAGACGCCGAAGGCGCTGAAGAAGTACAACAAGCTCGGCTCGATCGCCGACATGCCGTTCAAGGCGGATGAGTTCGACTTCGTGTTCGAGACCAGCCTGTGCCATCTCGGCGAGAAGCAGGTCGCGCGCGCGGTGCGCGAGATCAATCGCGTGGTCAAGACCGGCCTGGTGTTCGGCTCGGTGACCTCGGACATGGCACCGGGGCTGATCGACCGCTACGACCTGCTGCGCGGAGTGAAGAAGCTCGGCACCTGGTGGGAGTGGTCGGAGCTGTTCTTCAACAACGGATTCGACCTGTCGATGCATCGCCGCGATTGCACCGATGCGCTGTGGGCGCTGACGCTCGCCGCCGGCAAGGGCCCGGGGCAGTGGTACGCCGACTCCGACAGCCTGCGCTATTCGTTCTTCGACAAGGTCGAGGCCGAAGACGAGGACGATTAGAGCATGATCCGGAAAAGCGTGGAGCGGTTTTCCGAAGCGATCATGCTTGAACAGGCTGCGACGGCCGCAGCCGTAAACGCTTTGCCGAATTGATCCTGATCGCATAGGATCGCGCCGCAGCCTCAACGCTTGCGGTTTCGATTTGCGGTCATGCCGGCCGTGGAGCATCGGTTGGTTTCATGGCGCCAAAGCCTCCTGCATCTGACGATCCGAAACTGACCGATGCCGACGATCCCGAGCTGAAGAAGAAGCTCGACGCGGCGCCTGTTTCGTCCGTGCTGGCGGGCCAGCCGAACGCATCGGCTGCGCCTGATGATGATGATGATGATGACGATGAGGATGACGACGACGAGCTCGAGCTCGACGACGATGATGACGACGAGGACCTCGTCGTCTTCACCGCCAAGGAGGCCGCCGGCGCGCTCTCCACCGTGTTCGGCTTCGTTCGGCCCTTCCTCGCCAGCTACCGGAGGCTGATCGCCTTCATCGCCATCGGCGTGGTCGTCGAGACGTTGTTCAACGTCATCATGCCGCTCAGCCTGAAATTCCTGATCGACGACGCGCTCGGCGAGGAGGATTTCGGCGCCCTCTACAGGATCCTCGGCGTGCTCGCGGTCGCCGGCATCGTCACCTCGATCATCGCGGTCTGGTACGAGCGCTGGGATGCGCGGCTCGCCGCCGGCATCATCGCCGACGTGCGGACGCGGCTGTTCGACCACGTCCAGAACCTGCCGTCGGCCTATTTCGCGCGCACCAAGCGCGGCGAGATCCTGTCGCGCTTCTCGATCGATCTTTCGGCGTTCGAGGGCGTGGTCAAGAGCTTCGCCAACAGCGCGGCGCTGCCGTTCCTGGAATTGATCGCCGGCATCCTCCTGATGCTGTTCCTGAACTGGCAGCTCGCCGTGGTCGCGCTGCTGGTGTTTCCGATCACCCTGATCGGCCCGCGCATCATCACGCCGAAGGCGGTGCAGGCGAATTACGAGCAGAAGCTCAACGAATCAGCGCTGCTCGGCATGGTCCAGGAGAACGTCGCGGCGCAGGCGGTGGTGAAGGCCTTCAACCTGCAGCGCCGCGCGCTCGGCTGGTTCACCCTGCGCAACCGCGAGGTGCGGGCGAAAGCGGCCTCCGCGATGTTCCTGTCGACCATGGTGGAGCGTACCGTCACCGTCGCGGTGCTGCTGCTCCATTTGGTGGTGCTGGCGATCGGCGCCTATCTCGCGACCAAGGGCCAGATCACGGTCGGCACCTTCGTGACCTTCGAGAGCGCGTTCTGGGAGGTGTCCTACAACATCGCCCATGTGATGCATTTCATCCCGGTGTCGATCCAGGCGGCGGCGGCGGTGCGGCACATCCAGGAGCTGCTCGACGCACCGACCCGCGGCGCCGACCGGCCCGGCGCGCCCGACTTGCCGCGCATCACCAACGACATCACCTTCGACCATGTCACCTTCCAGTACGAGGGCGCGCCGGCGCCGGTGCTCGACAATCTCAGCCTCAAGCTCAATGCCGGCAAGAGCGTTGCGATCGTCGGTCCCTCCGGCTCCGGCAAGAGCACGCTGCTCAATCTGATCCTGCGCCTCTACGTCCCGGACGAGGGCCGCGTCACCATCGATGGCGTCGACATCCGACGCGTGACGCGGGAATCGCTGCGCGCAAGCATGGCGGTCGTGTTCCAGGAGAACATGCTGTTCAACATGTCGATCCGCGAGAACATCCGGCTCGGCCAGGAGGGCGCGACCGACGCCGAGGTGGTGGACGCGGCCAAGAAGGCCGAGATCCACCGCTACATCATGAGCCTGCCGCAGAAATACGACACGCCGGTCGGCGAGCGCGGCGACACGCTGTCGGGCGGCCAGCGCCAGCGCATCGCGATCGCGCGCGCGATCATCCGCAATCCGTCGGTGCTGCTGCTGGACGAGGCAACTTCGGCGCTCGACCAGACCACGGAAGCCGCCATCAATCATACGCTGCTCAAGGTCGCCAAGGGCCGCACCATGATCTGGTCGACCCATCGCCTGACGTCGGTGGTCGATATGGACGAGATCATCGTGATCTCAGGCGGCCGGGCGGTCGAGCGCGGCTCGCATGCCGAGCTGCTCGCCATGAACGGCGTCTATCGCAAGCTCTGGGACGATCAGGGCCACGCCCTGCACGACGCGGCCGTAGACGACGAAGACGAAGATGATGATGATGATGACGAGGAGGAGGATCTCGAGGACGAGGAAGAGGATGAAGACGATGACGAGGATGAAGACGAGGAATAAGTCTCGCCGTCGCGTCGTCTTCTATTCTCCGCTCAGGCGAGCCGGCCTCGCCGAGCCTGTCCGGCGATCGCACGAGGCTCGGGACGCGCGGCGCCTGCCGGAATCCGCTTGCGGACGGCGTAGCGGACACCTTGGGCGAGGCGAACCGCGAAGCGGCCCCAGCGTCCGGCGCGCGATGCAAGTCCGTGATCGATCGACAGCGATTGCAGATGGTAGGCCTTGGCCAGCGAGCGCGCCTCGCAGTCGACCTTGACGGCATCCTCGTAGAACTGCCTGATCTTGTCGACGTCCATGCCGTCGGTCGACAGCCACCCCGGGATATGGACGTTGCAGAGCCGCTCGACGTCGGTGAACACCTTGGTCGTGCCGGTGCCGGCGGCGGGGCACGAGGTCGAGAAGGCGTCGCCGGCCAGCACGACGCCGGCCTGGAGATGGCCCTCGGTCGCGCAGAGATCGGCCGGCCTGATCCGGATCGGGTCGCCAACCCGGAAGTCCCCCAGCATGCGGTGCAGACCGGGCATCAGCGCCATCATGGCGGATTCCGGCGCCCGGCGGAATTCGCGCAGCCACGGATCGGTCATGTCGCGGTAAACCATCAAATTGGCGCGCATCTTCTCGCCGATCGGGAAGATCGAGAGATAGGCCATCCGTGCGCCCGGCCGTCCCGGCCAGTAGGTCAGCGCGGGAAACTCGAAGCGCTCGCGGCCGACCGGCGCGATGTCGAAACCCAGCGTGATGGAATGACACGCGCTGATGATGCGGCGCTCCATGCCGAGCATCTGGCGCAGGCCGATATTCAGCCCATTGGCGAGCACGACGAGGCGTGCCGAGACCGCCTCATCGTTTGCCAGCGTGATCCGCTGGCGGTCGCTGCTGGTGGCGACCGCATAGGCCTTGCCGTGGATGATCTCGACGGTTGCGGGAATCTGCGCGCGGACGGCGTTGACCAGCGTGTCATACATGACGCCGTGCTGGTCGCTCGGCTTCTTCGCCACCACCATGCCGAAGCGCGCCTCCCAGACCTCGCCGTCGCGCGTGGTCGCGCGTAGCGTCTGCTCGGCGAGCCCGGTCCTGCGCAACAGCTCGAGTTGGTCGCCGGCGAGCTTCTCGCAGCGCAGCTCGGGCGGGTAGGTGACGTGCGGATCGATCAGGCAGGCTGCAATCCCCGCGCGCCCCAGCATCGCCGCGGCGGTTGCACCGGCAAGGCCGCCGCCGACGATCGCAACGTCCGTGTACCGCATTGGGTCACCACTTGGATCTTGTTGGAGATTGGGCCCCGATTTGAGCCGCGGATTGTGGGCAGCAATGGCAAAGAAACGCTGAAAAGATGCAGCGAAATGTCGATCACGATCTGGTCAACGCGGTTGCCGTTTAATGGAATGACAATCTCCGCGTTGCACGATCCGGCCTCTGGAGCTTCGGTCCTGATTGAATCCGAACCGAAGCTCTGGATTCTTTGTTTTGACGCGTTTTCTTCACGCGAACCGGTATCCCCTTCGCTCGAAAACGCTCCAAACGGCTGCAGGGGCCGGCTGCAAATGATTTCGGTAACGATTGATTCACCAAGCCTGGACCTCGGCGCGCAATGGGACGATCTCGTCCGGCGGGCGTCGCCGAATGTGTTCATGCATCCCGCAGCCTTGCGGGCTGCGAACGACACGAATTTCGCCCGGATCGGAATGCTGCTGGCCTGGGATGAAGGTGCCGGCGCGCGCCGCCTGGTCGGCGCCTGGGCCATGCGGCCGCGCAAGATCATCCCGCTGTGGCCGGAAGTGCTGCAGGGGCTGCCTTACAACTATGCCTTCCTGTCCAATCCGGTGATCGATCCCGCTCATGTCGATCAGGTGATCCCGGCATTTCTTGCGGCGATCGAGACAAGCTCGCGGCTGCCGAAAACGATGAACCTCGCCGCGTTCGACGCGGACATGCCGGGCCACCGCGTGATGCTCGACACGCTGTCCGCGCGCGGCATCGCACCACTGGTGCTGTCGACCGGTGCGCGGCCGTTCGTGACCAAAGAGATCGGCGTGAAGCGGTCCGGCTCGACGCGCAAGAAGCTGCGCCAGGACTGGAACAGGCTGTCGGCGCTCGGGTCCGCCGAGATCGTCAACGACAGATCGCCGCCCGCGGTGCGGATGGCGTTCGAGACGTTCCTCGCCATGGAGCAGGCGAGCTGGAAAGGCGCGAACGGCACCGCATTGCTGTCGCACGGCCACGACGCGGTGTTTGCGCGGACCCTGGTGCAAAACCTCGCCGCCGACGGCTCTGCGTCGGTCGCATTGTTGCGCTCCGGCGGCAAAGTCGTCGCAGCGCAGGTCCTGATGTATTGCGGCTCGATGGCCTACACCTGGAAGACGGCATTCGACGCCGGCTTCGGCAAATACTCGCCCGGCGCGCTCTTGGTCGACAGGATCACCGATGAGCTGCTCGCTAACGGCGATATCTCCGCGATCAACTCCTGCGCGGCCGAGGACAGCTTCATGGGCAATCTGTGGACCGGGCGCCGTCCGATGGTGGACCTGCTGGTCGACCTGCGTACAGGTCACTCGCTCGCCTACCAGATGGAGGCAGGCCGGTTGCTCGGCTACCAGTGGCTACGGCGTTTGTGGCATCACATGCGTGACGGCGGTCCGGCGCCGCCCGCCGCGCAGCCGCCGCAGGCGGCCCCGGCCAAAGTGGGCGACAAACCGGGCCAGGCGCTGGGCCTTCCAGTGCATCCCGCGGTCGATCGACACTGAGCGGAAGCTGAACGCCTTGCCGTGGGACCAGGCGTCGCAGGCCGTCTTCAGCGGGTCGTCGTAGAACGCCGCGATCTTGTCGGCACCCATGCCGTCAGTGGCGAGCCAGGCCGGGATGTGGACGCTGCAAAGCTGGACCACGTCGGTGAACACCTTGTCGGTCCCGGTGCCGCTGACCGGGCAAGAGGTGGCGAAGGCGTCACCGACCAGCACGACGCCGGGCTGCCGATAGCCGGTGCTGACATAGAGATCGGCTGGCCGGACCTTGATGTCGCCTTCGATCGAAAAGTCGCCGGTGATCCGGGAGAGCCGCGGCAGCGTGGCGTTCAAGGTCTCGACCGGGGCGCGCCGGAACGCGCGCAGCCAGGGATCGTCCGCATGGCGGTAGGTGAAGAGATTGGCGCGCATCCGGCTTCCGACCGGAAACAGCGTGATGTAGGGGGTCAGGTCGCTCGGCCGTTCGGAAAAATAGGTCAGCCCCGGAAACGGGAAGGCGGGACGTCCCACCGGCGCGAAATCGAATCCGATCGAGATCGAGTGGCAGGGGCTGATGACCTGGCGCTCGATGCCGAGCGAGCGGCGCAGCCCGACATTCAATCCGTTGGCGAGCACCACGAGGCGCGCTGAAATCTCCTCACCACCCGCGAGCACCAGTTTTTGCCGCTCCGCGCTGGTCGCGACGTCGACGACCTTGTCGCAGATGAACTCCGCCGTTGCAGAGATTTCGGCACGGACCGCGCCGACCAGCTCGTCATACAAGATGCCGAATTGCTGGAACGGGGCCTTGTCGAGCAGATAGCCGAATCGGGCGATCCAGTTCTCGTTATCCTGTGTCGCCGAGCGCAGCACGGGTTCGGCAAGACCAGTCCTGGCGAATCGCCCGAGCTGGAGCGCTCCACCGAGCTTCTCGACGCGGAAATCGAACGGGTAGACCTGGTGCGGGTCGATCAGGACGCTCGGGATTCCGGCACGTCCAAGCATCGCGGCTGCGGTCGACCCCGCAAGTCCTCCGCCGATGATCGCAATATCCGTATGCCGCATGCAGGGTTTTCCGCGTCCTCGAACCCGTTTTTGCGCCGCGAATGGCAAATAAACGCTTAGTTTTGCTAGTAGCCTTAAGGGCCAAGTCGAGGAGATGTGTTTCTAAGCTTGTTTAACCCGGGTAAAATATGGAATCGGGCCGGCTCGAGCAGGGCGCCTAGGGCAGGGACGCTGTCACAATCCGCCGCGCATTGCGCGATAGGGAAATGCGAAATACGCAGGTGGCAGAAGCGTTTCTTTGCTTGTCGTTTCACTTGACTTCACTATCCCGCGCTTATACAAGGCGCCCACTTATCGACAGGCGGTGAGCAACGCCAGAGTCGGAACGGAACACCCGGACGGCCTTTTGGGCCGGAATGGGCACCAACCTCGACGAATGCCGCTCAAACGCTGTCGACTATAGCTAGGCAATGCCAGGACGATTTTGGTTCTCTTGAGCAAGTCCTCTTGAGAGTGAATTCGGATGCATGACCTCGGTGGCGGACTGAACAGCGAAAGCTGATCGGTCCGGGATCGCGGTCCTCTGTGGCGTCGATGCGCTTTCCGCCCGGTGATGGGTGGTTGGCGCGATTTCGCTTTGCGCGGATGTTTGTTCCGTGTCGAGCGAGCCGTTCGGGACGGTTGTTCCCGAGAAGAATTTGCGGAGCCACTCAAGGTTTCGCGCGAATAAAAGGGTGAAGGCTGCATGCCGACGATCAACCAGCTGATCGCAAAACCACGTGAAGTGCAGAAGTCGCGCAAGAAGGTGCCGGCGCTGCAGCAGTCGCCGCAGAAACGCGGCGTTTGCACGCGCGTCTACACCACGACCCCGAAGAAGCCGAACTCGGCGCTTCGTAAGGTCGCCAAGGTGCGCCTGACCAACGGCTTCGAGGTGATCGGCTACATCCCGGGTGAGGGCCATAACCTGCAGGAGCACTCGGTGGTCATGATCCGCGGCGGCCGCGTCAAGGACTTGCCCGGCGTGCGCTACCACATCCTCCGCGGCGTGCTGGATACCCAGGGCGTCAAGAACCGTAAGCAGCGCCGTTCGAAGTACGGCGCGAAGCGTCCGAAGTAAGCGGGAAACGATCAGATGTCGCGTCGCCATTCTGCTGAGAAGCGTGAAGTTCTTCCGGACCCGAAGTTCGGGAACATCATCATTACGAAGTTCATGAACTCGGTGATGTACGCCGGGAAGAAGTCGGTTGCCGAAGGCATCGTCTACGGTGCGCTCGGCATGATCGAGTCCAAGACCAAGCAGAACCCGCTCGGCGTGTTCGAGCAGGCGCTTGAGAACGTGATGCCGACCATCGAGGTCCGCTCCCGCCGCGTCGGCGGCGCGACCTATCAGGTTCCGGTCGAAGTCCGCTCGGTGCGCCGTCAGGCGCTCGGCATCCGCTGGCTGATCTCGGCTGCGCGCGAGCGCAACGAGAAGACCATGACGGAGCGTCTCTCGGCTGAGTTGCTCGATGCGTCGAACAACCGTGGCAACGCCGTCAAGAAGCGTGAAGACGTGCACCGGATGGCGGAAGCCAACCGCGCCTTCTCGCACTATCGCTGGTAACGGCGAAACACGGACTCAAGGAACAGCCCATGCCCCGCGTTCATGCCATAGAGAACTACCGCAACTTCGGTATCATGGCGCATATCGATGCCGGCAAGACCACGACCACCGAGCGCGTCCTCTATTACACCGGCAAGAGCCACAAGATCGGCGAAGTGCACGAAGGTGCCGCGACGATGGACTGGATGGAGCAGGAGCAGGAGCGTGGCATCACGATCACCTCGGCTGCGACCACCGCGTTCTGGAACGGCAAGCGCCTGAACATCATCGACACTCCCGGCCACGTCGACTTCACCATTGAGGTCGAGCGTTCGCTGCGCGTGCTCGACGGCGCGGTGTGCGTGCTCGACTCCAACCAGGGCGTCGAGCCGCAGACCGAGACCGTGTGGCGCCAGGGCGACAAGTACAAGGTTCCGCGGATCGTCTTCGCCAACAAGATGGACAAGACCGGCGCCGACTTCTTCAAGTGCCTGTCCGACATCGTCGACCGCCTCGGCGCCAAGCCGATCGCGATCCAGCTTCCGATCGGTGCCGAGAACAACTTCAAGGGTCTCGTCGACCTCGTCGTCATGAAGGGCATCATCTGGAACGATGAATCGCTCGGCGCCAAGTTCGACTATGTCGACATTCCGGAAGACATGGTCGAGCAGGCCAAGGAATATCGCGAGAAGATGGTGGAAGCCGCCGTCGAGCTCGACGACGACGCCATGGCCGCCTATCTCGACGGCAAGGAGCCCGATGAAGCGACGCTGAAGCGGCTGATCCGCAAGGCGGTGCTGACCGGCGCCTTCTATCCGGTGCTGTGCGGCTCGGCGTTCAAGAACAAGGGCGTGCAGCCGCTGCTCGACGCCGTCGTCGACTATCTGCCGTCGCCGATCGACGTGCCCGCGATCAAGGGCACCGACGATGAAGGCAACGAGGTCGTCCGCAAGGCCGACGACAAGGAGCCGCTGGCGCTGCTCGCGTTCAAGATCATGGACGACCCGTTCGTCGGTACCATCACCTTCTGCCGCATCTACTCGGGCGTTCTGGTCTCGGGCACCGGCGTCGTGAACTCGACCCGCGAGAAGAAAGAACGTATCGGCCGCATGCTCTTGATGCATGCGAACAACCGTGAAGACATCAAGGAAGCCTATGCCGGCGACATCGTCGCGCTGGCGGGCCTGAAGGAAGCGCGCACCGGTGATACGCTGTGCGATCCCGACAAGCCGGTCATCCTCGAGAAGATGGAATTCCCGGAGCCGGTGATCGAGATCGCGATCGAGCCGAAGTCGAAGGCCGACCAGGAAAAGCTCGGCGTCGCGCTGGCGAAGCTCGCTGCGGAGGATCCGTCGTTCCGCGTGTCGACCGACCAGGAGTCCGGCCAGACCATTCTCAAGGGCATGGGCGAACTCCATCTCGACATCAAGGTCGACATCCTGCGCCGCACCTACAAGGTCGACGCCAACATCGGCGCGCCGCAGGTGGCGTTCCGTGAGCGCGTCACCAAGAAGGCCGAGGTCAAGTACACCCACAAGAAGCAGACCGGCGGTACCGGTCAGTTCGCCGAAGTGTCGATCGTCGTCGAGCCGAACGAGCCCGGCAAGGGCTATGAGTTCGAGTCCAAGATCGTCGGCGGTGCGGTGCCAAAGGAATACATCCCCGGCGTCGAAAAGGGCCTCAACAGCGTGATGGGATCCGGCGTCGTCGCCGGCTTCCCGGTGGTGGACGTCAAGGTGCAGCTGGTCGACGGCAAGTACCACGACGTCGACTCGTCGGCGCTGGCATTCGAAATCGCATCGCGGGCTGCGTTCCGTGAGGCGCTGACGAAGGGCAAGTCCGTTCTGCTCGAGCCGATCATGAAGGTCGAGGTGGTGACCCCGGAAGACTACACCGGTTCGGTCATCGGCGACCTGAATTCGCGGCGCGGCCAGATCCAGGGCCAAGACATGCGCGGCAATGCCAACGTGATCAACGCGATGGTGCCGCTCATGAACATGTTCGGTTACGTGAACAACCTGCGCTCGATGAGCCAGGGGCGCGCGACCTTCACCATGCAGTTCGATCACTACGCCGAAGCTCCGGCGAACGTGTCGGCTGAAGTCCAGAAGAAGTTTGCCTGATTGTCGTTGACGGCAGTCAACGATTGAACGGAGAGTCAAATGGCCAAAGCTAAATTCGAGCGTAACAAGCCCCACTGCAACATCGGCACCATCGGTCACGTCGACCATGGCAAGACCTCGCTGACCGCAGCGATCACCAAGGTGCTCGCAGAAACCGGCGGCGCGACGTTCACCGCCTACGACCAGATCGACAAGGCGCCGGAAGAGAAGGCGCGCGGCATCACGATCTCGACCGCTCACGTCGAGTACGAGACGACCAACCGTCACTATGCTCACGTCGACTGCCCCGGCCACGCCGACTACGTGAAGAACATGATCACCGGCGCTGCGCAGATGGACGGCGCGATCCTGGTCGTGTCGGCCGCTGACGGCCCGATGCCGCAGACCCGCGAGCACATCCTGCTCGCCCGCCAGGTCGGCGTGCCCGCGCTCGTCGTGTTCCTCAACAAGTGCGACATGGTCGACGATCCGGAGCTGCTCGAGCTGGTCGAGATGGAAGTCCGCGAGCTGCTCTCGAAGTACGAGTTCCCGGGCGACGATATTCCGATCATCAAGGGTTCGGCGCTGGCCGCCCTCGAAGACAAGGACAAGGCCCTCGGCCACGACGCCATCCTCGAGTTGATGAAGAATGTCGACGCCTACATTCCGCAGCCGGAGCGTCCGATCGACCAGCCGTTCCTGATGCCGGTCGAAGACGTGTTCTCGATCTCGGGTCGCGGTACGGTCGTCACCGGCCGTGTCGAGCGCGGTATCGTCAAGGTCGGTGAGGAAATCGAGATCGTCGGTATCCGCGCCACCCAGAAGACCATCGTCACCGGCGTCGAAATGTTCCGCAAGCTGCTCGATCAGGGCCAGGCCGGCGACAACATCGGTGCGCTGCTCCGCGGCACCAAGCGCGAGGAAGTCGAGCGCGGCCAGGTGCTGTGCAAGCCCGGCTCGGTCAAGCCGCACACCAAGTTCAAGGCTGAGGCCTACATCCTCACCAAGGAAGAGGGCGGTCGTCACACCCCGTTCTTCACGAACTACCGTCCGCAGTTCTACTTCCGCACCACCGACGTGACCGGCGTCGTGCACCTGCCCGAAGGCACCGAGATGGTGATGCCGGGCGACAACATCGCGATGGAAGTGCACCTGATCGTGCCGATCGCGATGGAAGAGAAGCTGCGCTTCGCGATCCGTGAAGGCGGCCGCACCGTCGGCGCCGGCGTCGTCGCCGCCATCATCGAGTAAGTACGCGAATAGGGAATGGCGAGTAGCGGGTGGATTACACCATTCGCTGTTCGCTACTCGCCACTCACTAAAGAAAGAATACGGCAATGAACGGCCAAAATATTCGCATCCGTCTCAAGGCGTTCGACCATCGGATCCTCGATACGTCGACCCGTGAGATCGTGAACACGGCGAAGCGCACCGGTGCGCAGGTTCGCGGACCCATTCCGCTGCCGACCCGCATCGAGAAGTTCACCGTCAACCGTTCGCCGCACGTCGACAAGAAGAGCCGCGAGCAATTCGAGATGCGCACCCACAAGCGCCTCCTCGACATTGTCGACCCGACCCCGCAGACCGTCGATGCGCTGATGAAGCTCGACCTGGCCGCCGGTGTCGACGTCGAGATCAAGCTCTAAGGTTTTGGATTTTTACGTCCGTACGTTGCGGACAGAAAGACAGGAAGCACGCCGATGCGCTCCGGAGTGATCGCACAGAAGGTCGGGATGACGCGGGTCTTTACGGAGACCGGCGAGCATATCCCTGTGACCGTGCTGAAGTTGGGCAACTGCCAGGTGCTGGGCCACCGCACCACCGAGAAGAACGGCTACGTCGCCCTTCAGCTCGGTTCGGGCGCTCGCAAGACCGTCTACATGCCGAAGGCCGAGCGCGGCCAGTTCGCGGTCGCCAAGGTCGAGCCGAAGCGCAAGGTCGCCGAATTCCGCGTGTCCGAGGACGCGCTGATCCCGGTCGGCGCGGAGATCCAGGCGGACCATTTCGTGGTCGGCCAGTTCGTCGACGTCACCGGCACCTCGGTCGGTAAGGGTTTCGCCGGCGGCATGAAGCGCTGGAATTTCGGCGGTTTGCGCGCCACCCACGGCGTGTCGGTCTCGCACCGTTCGATCGGTTCGACCGGCGGTCGCCAGGACCCCGGCAAGACCTTCAAGAACAAGAAGATGCCCGGTCACATGGGCGTCGACCGCATCACCACGCTCAACCTGCGCGTGGTGCAGACCGACGTTGAGCGCGGCCTGATCCTCGTCGAAGGCGCCGTTCCCGGCTCCAAGGGCGGCTGGATCTCGGTGCGCGACGCGGTGAAGAAGCCGCTGCCGAAGGAAGCCCCGAAGCCCGGCAAGTTCAAGGTTGCCGGCGGCGAGGCTGTCGAGGCTGTGGCCGAGAAGGAGGGTGCGTGAGATGGAACTGAAAGTCACCACCCTTGAGGGCAAGGAAGCTGGCTCGGTCCAGCTGTCGGACGAGATCTTCGGTCTCGAGCCGCGCAAGGACATCATCCAGCGCTGCGTGCAGTGGCAGCTCAACAAGCGCCAGGCCGGCACGCACAAGGCACAGGGCCGCGCCGACGTCTGGCGCACCGGCAAGAAGATGTACAAGCAGAAGGGCACCGGCGGCGCCCGTCACGGCTCGGCCCGCGTGCCGCAGTTCCGCGGCGGTGGCCGTGCGTTCGGTCCGGTGGTTCGCTCGCATGCGACCGACCTGCCGAAGAAGGTGCGCGCGCTCGCGCTGAAGCATGCGCTGTCGGCCAAGGCCAAGGACGGCGGGCTGATCGTGATCGACAGCGCCGCGTTGAAGGAAGCCAAGACCAAGGCTCTGCTCGGTCATTTCTCCGGCCTGGGCTTGACCAACGCGCTGATCATCGACGGTGCGGAGCTGAACAACGGTTTCGCGACCGCGGCCCGCAACATCCCCAACATCGACGTGCTGCCGATCCAGGGCATCAACGTCTATGACATTCTCCGCCGCCACAAGCTGGTCCTGACCAAGGCTGCGGTTGATGCGCTGGAGGCGCGCTTCAAATGAAGAATATCGACCCGCGTCATTACGACGTGATCGTCGCCCCCGTCGTGACGGAAAAGGCGACGCTCGCCTCTGAGCACAACAAGGTTCTGTTCAAGGTCGCGCACAACGCGACCAAGCCGCAGATCAAGGAAGCGATCGAGAAGCTGTTCGACGTCAAGGTGAAGAGCGTCAACACCCTCGTTCGCAAGGGCAAGACCAAGGTGTTCCGCGGCAATCTCGGCTCGCAGTCGGACACCAAGCGCGCGATCGTGACCCTTGAAGAGGGCCACCGGATCGACGTGACGACCGGACTATAAGGGCGTAACGACGATGGCATTGAAAACCTACAATCCCACGACGCCGGGCCAGCGCCAGCTGGTCATGGTCGATCGTTCGGCGCTCTACAAGGGCAAGCCGGTGAAGGCGCTGACCGAGGGCAAGCTCGGCAATGGCGGCCGCAACAACACCGGCCGCATCACCGTGCGTTTCCGCGGCGGCGGCCACAAGAAGGCCTACCGCACCGTCGACTTCCGCCGCGACAAGGTGGACGTGCCGGCAGTGGTGGAGCGGCTCGAGTATGATCCGAACCGCACCGCCTTCATCGCGCTGATCAAGTATCAGGACGGCGAGCTGGCCTACATCCTGGCGCCGCAGCGTCTCGCCGCCGGCGACACAGTGGTCGCCGGCAACTATGTCGACGTCAAGCCCGGCAACGTCATGCCGCTCGGCAACATGCCGGTCGGCACCATCGTGCACAACATCGAGCTGAAGATCGGCAAGGGCGGCCAGCTGGCGCGCTCGGCCGGGACCTACGCCCAGATCGTCGGCCGCGACCAGGACTACGTGATCGTCCGCCTCAATTCGGGCGAGCAGCGTCTCGTGCACGGCCGTTGCCGCGGCACGATCGGCGCGGTCTCCAACCCCGATCACATGAACATCTCGATCGGCAAGGCCGGTCGCACCCGCTGGCTCGGCTGGCGTCCGCACAACCGCGGCGTCGTCATGAACCCGATCGACCATCCGCACGGCGGTGGTGAAGGTCGGACCTCGGGCGGTCGCCACCCGGTCACTCCGTGGGGCAAGCCGACCAAGGGCAAGAAGACCCGCAGCAACAAGTCGACCAACAAATTCATTCTCCTCAGCCGCCACAAGCGGAAGAAGTAAGGAACGCCGGACATGGTTCGTTCAGTCTGGAAAGGCCCGTTCGTCGAGGGTTCTCTGCTCAAGAAGGCAGATGCCGCGCGTGCGTCCGGCCGTCACGACGTCATCAAGATCTGGAGCCGCCGCTCGACCATCCTGCCGCAGTTCGTTGGCCTGACGTTTGGCGTCTACAACGGGCAGAAGCACGTGCCGGTGGCGATCAACGAGGAAATGGTGGGTCACAAGTTCGGCGAGTTCTCGCCGACCCGGACCTTCCACGGCCACTCGGGCGACAAGAAAGCCAAGAAGGCTTAAGGAATAGACCGATGAGCAAACCAAAGCGCGAACGTAGCCTCGCGGACAATGAGGCCAAGGCCGTCGCCCGCATGCTGCGCGTCAGCCCGCAGAAGCTCAACCTGGTGGCGCAGCTGATCCGCGGCCGCAAGGCGTCGGCGGCGCTGGCCGACCTGCAGTTCTCGCGCAAGCGGATTGCGGTCGACGTCAAGAAGTGCCTGGAATCGGCGATCGCCAACGCCGAGAACAATCATGACCTCGAAGTCGACGACCTCGTCGTCGCCGAGGCGCATGTCGGCAACGGCATCGTGATGAAGCGCTTTGCTCCGCGCGGCCGTGGCCGTTCGGGCCGTGTGTACAAACCGTTCTCGCACCTGACCATCGTGGTTCGTCAGGTCGAGGCCGAGGCAAGCGCTTAAGGGCGCAGGAGAAGACGATGGGTCAAAAGATCAATCCAATCGGGCTGCGTCTCGGCATCAACCGGACCTGGGACTCCCGTTGGTTCGCCGGCAAGCAGGAATACGGCAAGCTGCTGCACGAGGACGTCAAGATCCGCGAGATCCTGCACAAGGAGCTCAAGCAGGCGGCCGTCGCCCGCATCGTGATCGAGCGTCCGCACAAGAAGTGCCGCGTGACGATCCATTCGGCGCGTCCCGGCGTCGTGATCGGCAAGAAGGGCGCCGACATCGACAAGCTGCGCAAGCAGGTCGCCAAGCTCACCCAGTCGGAAGTGGCGATCAACATCGTCGAG
>Ga0153933_1000271_pt1 | contig 22368 bp, 18 predicted proteins | sample TSNJ017MetaG_FD_102275 | JGI IMG/M metagenome (GOLD analysis project Ga0153933, IMG submission 102275) | Attine ant fungus gardens microbial communities from New Jersey, USA - TSNJ017 MetaG | ecosystem: Host-associated > Fungi > Mycelium > Unclassified | place: USA: New Jersey, Wharton State...
GGCAGGTTTGTTATGAGCGCCACTGTTGCCGCCGCTGCGTCGAATCTCGCCGGTCCACCGCTCGTGGTTGGTGTGTGGCGCGGTCGTTATCTGAAGTTCGCAGGCCAGCAGTTTGTCCTGTTGGCCGCGCCGACGCGCTCGGGCAAGGGTGTGGGAATCGTGATTCCCAATCTCCTGTCGTACGAGCATTCCGTGGTCGTGCTGGACGTGAAGCAGGAGAATTTTGCAGTCACCGCGGGGTTCAGGCAGGCACACGGGCACGAGGTGCATCTGTTCAATCCGTTCGCCGAGGATTTCCGCACGGCGCGGTACAACCCGCTGTCGGCAATCTCGGAAGGCATCTTCCGGGTTGGCGACATCCTCGCGATCGGCTACGCGCTGTATCCCTCGGGCGGCCACGATTCATTCTGGAACGATTCGGCCCGCAATCTGTTCCTCGGGCTCACGCTCCTGTTGTGTGAGCTGCGCGACGCACGCGCGAGAAAGAGCGCCGGGGATCTGAACCTGCCTGATTACCCAGTCACGATTGGAGAGGTCCTGCGCCAGTCGTCCGGCCGGGGTGAGCCCGTCAAACAATATCTTGGCTCGATGCTCGCGAACTACGGCACCGTGCTCTCGGGTGCCTGCGTGGATGCATTGAATCGTTTTCTCGCGAACGATGACCGGGTACTGGCCAGCATTCTGGCGACCTTCAACGCGCCCCTCGTGATCTGGGCAAACCCGGTGGTGGATGCCGCCACGAGCGCGAACGATTTCGATCTGCGCGACGTGCGCAGGAAGAAGATGACCGTTTATCTGGGCATCACGCCGGATCACCTGGCCGAATCCGCGGTGCTGCTCAATCTGATGTTCTCGCAGCTCGTCAATCTGAATACGAAGAAGCTGCCGCAGGACGATCCGGATCTGAAGTACCAGTGCCTGATGTTGATGGACGAATTCACGTCGATCGGCAAGGTCGGGATTATCGCAAAGGCCGTGTCGTACATGGCCGGCTACAACATGCGTCTGCTCGCGATCATCCAGTCGGTCGCGCAGCTTGAATCAGTCTATGGGCGCGAGGACGCGCGCACGTTCGCCACGAACTGCGCGATGCAGCTGCTGTATCCCCCGCGGGAACAGAAGGACGCGAACGAGTATTCGGAGATGCTGGGCTATTTCACGCAGAAGTCGGTCAGCGTCAGCCGGCCGCGCGGCTGGACCGCGAAGGGCGGCCCGAGCGAGAGCATCTCCGATCAGCGCCGTGCCTTGCTGCTGCCGCAGGAGTTGAAAGAGCTGGGGCAGGACCGCGAAATAATCCTGCTCGAAAACACGAAGCCCATCCTGGCGAAGAAGATCGTTTACTACCGTGATCCGGTGTTTCAGTCGCGCATCCTGCCGGCACCTGTCGTGAGGTCGCTTGACGTGGCGGGCTATCAGGCGCGCGTCGAACGTCGCATGCGCGATGTGCTGCGCACGGATCTGGATGAGGCCGGGCGGCTCACGGTGCCGGTCGAGCATCTGGAGATTCTGGCCGACCTGAACGTGCGGGGGCTGCCGGATTCGACGGAGGCGTTTGAGGACGTGGCCGACGAGGATGTGCCGGCGCTGGTTGACTGGTATTTCACGAGCGTCGGGGTGCCAACGACCCCGTTGCGTAATGCGCTGGAGCGGGTCGATGCGGAGTTGGCCGGCATCGAAGTGTCCAGCGAGCCGGAGCCGCTGGCACCCGAGATGGCGCAGCGTGTACTGGACAACGACGTCGAGTTCTTCGGCGGCAGTGTCGAAGTAGATGCCGATGCGTTGGTGATGCCCTTGCCCGCCCACGCGGGTGAGGGCGCTGTGGCCTGGGGAGACGACGAGCCCGTGTCGCCGATGCTGGCTGATCTGATGGTCTCGCCGGACAAGCCCGCGGTCCGGAAGCCGTCATCGCGTGGCAAGGGCACGCGCCGAGCGTCGTCGACATCCCGATCAAAGAAGGCGAGCGCAGCGACGATGGACTGAGCCTATCCGGGCCGCTACATGCAGGTCGTGCAGGTCATCGCGGCAGTTCCGGATAAGGGGTCGTCCGGCAGTGTATCTGGATGGCTATTTTTAAGGCAGTAAGAAAGGAGTGCATATCATGAGCGACGTTACCGAGCAACCGCAGGCGACCCGGCGTAGCCGCAAGGCCCCTGCGGCAAAGAGCGCCCAGGCGGATTCTCCGGATGTCCTATCGACAGCGGAAGGTAGTACGCCCGCGCGCGCAGAAAGCCAACCTGCATCGTCGAAGCAGCAGTCCGTTCCGGGTACGGGCACCGATGCTCACGCGGAGCAGTCGCGCCAGATCGGCAATCCGCTTTTCGATTTCAGGGAAGTACCGATGGAGATCCGGGCAGCGGCCCAGCAGCGCTTTGGGGCCGATGTCCGGATGGGCGTGCCGCGTGAGAATGGGCTGTACAAGGGTGAAGTGTTCAACACAGACCGCTATCTGGTGCAGGAGGTGGCAACGCGGAGTGTCGTGTTCCACGACAAGCAGAACATGGAATTCGTCGATAGCCGTCTGAAGTGGTGCAACGAGAATCAGCGGCTCAACGGCGCGGAAGTCCAGGTCGGCTATACGGGCGACCAGTCGAAAGTCTATCCGTATGACCGGCAGCGCGACCAGATGGAGAAGGTGGTCCGGTCGCTGAAGAAGTCGGCGGCCGAATTGGGATTTGGCGAGGATTTCGGCAACCAGCTCGACGCAGCCAAGGGCAAGTCCTGGGAGCGGGTCAAGGCGGCGCGCGGCGTTGCCCTGGAGGAGGCGAAAGCGCATCAGGCACAGCGGCAGGCGAAGCCGGCCGAATCGCCGGATCGTTAGGCCGGGTGGGGCGGCTGGGTGCGGACAGGTAGGAGGATCGGTCAGGTGGACGGGAATGAACAGGCGTCAGGGCGCGGCATGACGGGTGGGACAGATCGGGCTGGCGATGCGGCCGGGATGGTCAATTCGGTCGAACGGGAGTTGCCGCGCGAGTTTGCTGCGCCGGATGAGCGGTCGGCGTCGGTGAACCAGGACGATCCGGCTACGGCCCGGCTCGATTGGGTCAATCCGGATGCCCTTGATGTATTGAAACGGCGGCGTCAGCGGGATCTGGCCGCAGCACGGGAGGGCATGCAGGTGCCTGGCTGGGCGACGTCGAGTCCGTCGCCAGCCGGAGACACCCGTGATGTGCTTCCAACTGAAGGAGGCGGCGCGAAACCCGCCGCGTCGGCCGGCGTCCAGCAGACTGAACCTGGCCAGACGCAGGCGCCGCCGGGTGATACGCGACGGCCGGTGGCGCCGTCGATGACCGGGCCGCTGGCTACGCCACCGGACAGTGTGTCGAAGCGTTTCCTGCAGGCCGGTCCCCGTTATTTCCTGCGCGACGGTTCGCGCGAAATGGCGTTCGAGGATCGCGGCGTACGGATGGTGACGGCGCATAACCGGCCGGATATCGCTGAGTCGATGGCGGAGATGGCGCTGGCGAAGGGCTGGACCCATATTCGCGTGAAGGGTCACGAAGATTTCCGGCGGGCGGTCTGGCTGGAGGCGGCCGTGCGTGGGATCGGCGTGACCGGTTACGTCCCGAACGAGCAGGATCGTGCCAGTCTGGCTGAACTGATGCAGGCGCGTACGACGAACCGCGTCGAGCAGATGACTACGCCTGGCCTGCGGGTACCGGAGTCGGCTACCGGCAAGGAGGCAACGCCGGCGACAGGATGGACGGGGCAACTGATACGGCATGGGGCGGCTCCGTATCACCATGAAGCCAACGGCGCGCGTTCGTATTTCGTGACGCTGCGTGATCCGACCGGGGCAGATAAAACCATATGGGGCGTGGATCTCGAGCGTGCGATGCAGGCCAGTAGCGTCCAGCCGGGGCAGACGGTCACGTTGTCGAATCTCGGGCGTCAGCCTGTGACCATCAACGAGCCCGTGCGGGATGCGGCTGGCCAGGTGGTGGGCGAGCAGCCGAAGTCGGTCGAGCGCAATGTCTGGAAAGTCGAGACGGTCGGGCCGGTGCAGGCACCTGAGTCGGTACCGGTGCAGAGCCGGACCCAGACGCCTCCGGCCACGATTGTCCCGCCATCGCCGGGTAATCGGCCGGGCGCGACTGTTAATCCGCAATCCCGGCGGGGTACCGTGGTAGATATCGATTCGACGGGCTGGTCGCCCGAATCGGAATTCCGCGGCGAACTCGTCGCGCACGGTCGCGCGCCGTACCAGTATCGGGCAGGGGCACAGGCGACCTACTTTGCGACGCTGCGCGAAGCCAACGGGAATCCGCTTACCGTGTGGGGTGCGGATCTTGAGCGTGCGCTCGTGACGAGCGGCGCGCAAGCCGGCGAAGCGGTTCATCTGCTGAACTATGGCCGCCGCCGTATCGCAGCAGAGGTACCTGCGGCCGATGGTCGGGGCGATGTGACGGGCACCGAGTACCGCACGATCGAGCGTTATATCTGGCGGGCGACGGTCGAGCCACGGGATCGGCAGCCGGCAGTCGAGGCCGAACGTGACGATCCGCAGCGCGCATTACACATGAGTGTGCTCGCCGAGGCGATGCGGGCGAAGGGTTTCAGTGAGAAATCGGTCGCCAAGGTGCAGGTAAGCGCTGGCGAGATCATGGACCGGTTGCGGGCGCAAGGTGTCCCGGTGCCGGTGCCACGCGTGTTCGATCCAGCGGGCCGGGTTCAGCAACCGCGCTCGCGTGGCAATCCCGCGACGCCTTCGGCTGCACCGGAGGTCGAGCGTATGTTGCAGCCGGCCACGCCCGCCGTGCCATCCCGGTGATCCTATGGATTATTCAGAAAATCGCGGCTCCAGATCGGATCGCATCGACGTCCCGCTGGGTGACATGAAGGGCGAGTTCACGGCGTGGTGCCAGCGGCAGGGCGTGACGGTCAATGATGCTGTCCGCCAGATGGTGGCGCGGGTGCTCGGTATGGATATCCGTCAGCTTCCGCATGTCGCGTCAGCCGACGGCGACGAGCGTATCTCGATCAAGGTGCAGTTCAGCCGGGGCGAATACGAGGCGGTCAGCCAGACGGCAGAGCACATGGGATTCACGTTGAGCCGGTTCCTGGTTGCGATGGTGCGCGCGCAGATCGCGGGCGATCCGCAACTGGGCGCGCGCGAGGTAGCCGCGCTTGAGACGTCGAACTACCAGTTGGCCGCGATCGGTCGAAATCTGAATCAGCTCGCGCGAACCTTGAACGCAAATCCAGCGCTAGCGGCTCAACGCGGCCGTTTGATCGTGGTGGACGCACTGCGTCGGGAAATCGATGCCCATCTGAAGACTGTCCATGACATGCAGCGCGCCAATCTGACGCGTTGGCGTCGGTAGGAGCCGGCGTGCCGAAGCAGATGACCAATGCAGACGGGCTACTGCTGCAGTGGGGCGATCGCCTTTTCTACGAGCCGGTGCGAGCACGCAAAGCGGCACGTGCCAGCGGCGCGGCCAGAATCAGCCGGCCGGAGGCACTGCGCGCGCAGATTGCGCGGACTGTCCAGCGTGTTCCTGAAGTGATGGTGAAGATCACGAACCGGAAAGGCACCCGGAATGGAATGGGTGCGATTCGCGCGCATCTGGATTACATCAGTCGCAATGGTCAAGTCGAGCTTGAGGACCAGGAGGGCAATCTGATTTCCGGTCGGCTGGAGGTTCGCGATCTTGTCCAGATGTGGTGTAGCGCTGGACGCGGTATTGAGGAAACTAGTACTCGGCGGGAAGCTTTCAACGTCATGCTGTCGATGCCGCCGGGCACCGATCGGGTCGCGGTTAAGGACGCCGCCCGGGCATTCGCACGAGAGGAATTCGGCGAACAGCGGGACTATGTGTTTACTGCTCACGACGACGAGGCTCATCCACATGTGCATATCGTGCTGCTTGCGCGTGGCCGGAATGGTCGCCGACTTAATCCGCGTAAAGCCGATTTACAGCGATGGCGCGAACGATTTGCGCAGGAGCTTCGTGACCGTCGCGTCGAGGCGAATGCGACGCCGCGGCGCACGCGCGGCGTGACGCGGCAGTACGAGCGGCAGGCAACCAAGCATATGCGCGGACGCGGCGCGGAGATTCGAGGGCAGGCGACGCCACGTTATGATCCACAGGGCGAGTTCGATTTGTACCTGCCTACTTTGTCAGCGTGGCGCGCGATGTCGACCGTCTTGGCTGAGTCGTTCGACGAGGATGATCGGCGAATGGCAAAGGGAATAGCAGGCTTCGTACGACAAATGCCGGTGGTCAAGGCCTCGCTTGAATCAAAGAATGTGAATGCCACGCTGATAGCGGGTTTGCCAAAGACACCGCAATCAGGAATTCAGTCATCTAAAAAGAATGGACCCGACATTGAACCTTGAACGTTGGCACTCGACCAGTGGAATTGATCGCTTGCTGCTGCCCGACGCAGTCGGCCGTACTCGATTGCGGATTCAACTGCTCGACCAAGCGCGACCTACGCGGCGACTTTTAAGTTGCGGTGGCCGCTCATCCTCTCGCGCGGCTTTGTCCTGTAGGCGAACATGGAAGTTCGATGGTCGACTTGCACGGGCCTCCCGCTCAGTCGCGAACTTTCGTTGCGGACTCGGTTCAGTCCTTGACGATGTCGACGTGCGAGCTACTGCTCACAAAGTCAGGCGATCGCCCAAATTTCCAGTTGCAGGTAGCGGCGAACGACAAGTTCATGGTCATCCGGGAGTCGAGGTTGGCTATCGGACGCCGTGGTGCGCGCCAGTCTCGAACTTCCATGGCCAACCCGAAGCGGCTGCGCACTGTTCTGTCAGTTGCAACCGGCCGAATTGAAGGGACGAAAGGACATTGGGCTATTCCGGGGCGTTGTTGCATAAATCTAATTTGAAGGCAAAGGGGCTGCATTGGTGATGAATTCAGGCGATGCGAACGGACTGCGGGCGAGCGAGGGCTGTCATGCGGTTGAGCACGCTCACGCGAATCGCAACTTCGGTCGCCTGCGAACCGATGCGGCGCGCCCACAAGCGATTGCCCGTGAGCGTCTTGAGCCGATACATCAGGTTCTCGACAAGCGAGCGCCGATGGTAGCCGCTGCCCTTCTTCCATTCCGGTCGGCCGCTTTGCGCAATGGCGTCGATGGCCTCGTTGCGCCAGCCAGCACCGGACGTGCCCTCTGGCCAAGGCATCGCGCCTTCGCGCGGCGGAATCGACGGCAAAGCGCCGCGCGCGGCGATCGTCGCATGGCAGCGTTTCGTGTCGTACGCGCCGTCGCCGCCGATGATTTCAATCGGCATCCCGGAGGGAATCTGGTCCAGCAAATCGGGCAACGCGCTGGCATCGTCGACATCCTGATGCGTCATCAGCGCAGCGCATACCTGAGCGGTCTTCGCGTCCATTGCCAGATGCACCTTGCGCCAGGTGCGGCGCTTCGAATAGCCGTGTTTGCGCACTTTCCATTCGCCCTCGCCGTACAGCTTGAGGCCGGTGCTGTCGACGACCAGATGCAATGGCTCGCCACTGCGCAAGGCGGGCAGGAGTACCGTCAGCGTTTGTGCACGGCGGCTCAGCGTGGAATAGTTGGGCACTGGCAAATCAGCGAACGCGAGTTCGCGTAGGCTCTGCGCGAAGCCCTGAAGCGCCCGCAACGGCAGGCGGAAGACCTGTTTGAGCCCGAGCAGCATCTGGATCACTGCGTCTGCGTATATGCACGGCCGGCCACGCTTGCGTGCGCCGGATTCAATCGTGTTAGTCAGGACGCTTTCGTCGATCCACATCGTTACGTTGCCTCTGGCAATCAGCCCCGCGTTGTATTCCGACCAGTTCCTGACGCGGTAGACCCCCTTGAGCTCGCTTGTCTTGCGTTCGTCCTTGCGCATCTTCCCGCCCAAAGATCGAGAATCTACGCAGTTCCACACGAAGTTAACAGACCCACCGTAAGCGCTGTTGCGCGTATACGTCAGTTCCTTCGACAGACTGATTTATGCAACAACGCCTATTCCGGCGGACGCACACTGTCACCTGTCACGGGTTCCTGTGGACTTCTCCACGCACTTCCACTCACCCAATTTTCTGTTGCAATGATAGTCGTTCGGTCAAATCTTTCTCTTTCCTCTCCGTCGGGCAAACCTTCTTCTTTGGCAAAAAAACCGCCCCACCAATTTCCCGTCAACGCTCCAACGTGCGTCGATTGGGTGTCAGCGCCAAGCATTTGGCGAGTGACGTACGGATCGAAAGGCTTCAGCCCACCAAAGCGCAAGTATGAAAGCAATATCTCCAGGAAGTGCGCGGCTTGGGCCGGCAATCCCGTAGCACTATTTCTAGATCTCAGCACCGGTAACAATGTGTTGTTGGACCCGTTGAGTTCGTAAGCAACCTGGCCATATGCATTTCCCAAAACGCAAAGACAGGTCAAGTGGTGGTACGGAGTTTGTATTTGATGCCACCCTCTTGTGTCGGTCTCGTCTTTATCGTCCTGAAGAAAATCGTCTGGGTCTTCTGTATAAAAATTCACCACTTCCTGTAGTAGGCGGTGAGAATCTGCGTCCGTCTCAAACCCGAATATCCCTTTAAAGAACGGAGGATCAACATCGTCGTAATTCGATAGCTGCTCGATTTGCTCAAGGCTTTTCCGAAGCTGCTCTAACGTGAGATTTGTTTTGACTTCTATGATGGCCCTTACCGCCTCAGGAGGGACAACAACGAGATCCCCTTCGCGAAATATCGGCGCATAGTCGATGCGATCGTAGATAACTACATCAATCTGACGGTCGCAGCCGTAAATGAATCCGGTTGCCACGTGGTAACGCTCAGGAAGATGTTTTCTCAGCAATGATTGAAGTAGATTCTCTCTATACGTACCGACGCTTGAGGTATGCCTAATCAAATGTCGAATCCGTTCGCTGTAGCTTGTGAGCTCATCAGCTAGCGTTCCAGCAAACATCCGCTTACTCTCGATCTCACGTTGCATAGGCGACAGTTCCAGCATCGGAACCTTGTCTCGAGTTCGGCGATCAATTTTGACGAGAAATACCTCTGACGCTACACAGCATTTCAAGCATGCGTTGATAAAGTTGGGATCGACACGTGCGAGGCGGCTATCTTTGGTGAGCAGATCTATCAGATCCGGAACTTCGACTACTCCTTCATTTCGTAGATTTGAACTAGCTAGGTCTCGAATAAACCAGGCAAGCGCGGCTGTCTCTGGATAGCGTGATCTAAATGCGATGGAATATGGAGATAGTTGCAATTTTGTGCGTTGATCTCCTGCGAAAACTCGACCTGGCTCAGAGTTATTGACATCTAGGAAAGGGCCGATTTCCACATCGGCTCCGCTCGTCCGAATTCGAAAATTGGTCAAGTCCGTCCATTGGTCATCTGCGCAAACGCACATATCGCCGATACGCGGTTCGGTATCAAAGAATGATTTTGCTGCTGTGATCACATCCATCGCTGCCCCGTCATATGTTAGCCTTGGATCAAGCTTGATGATCGACTACCGTCCGACCTAGTTGGCCGTAGTCGAAAAGACGACCTTCAAATCCATGTGCGCGAGCGACTCCTATCGACGATGAAGCGGTCAATGAATAAGTCGTCGAACACTTTGATTGTATCCTTCGAAACTGGCCACGCGTGGCTTTCTGTAGACACTGAAGCGGCGTCGGTTAGGGAAGGAGACAGCTTGAACAGAACCGATCAAACCGTCGCCCGGCAGACGGTCCGAGACGAGACAGAACGTGAGGCCCGCGCGCTCCAGCATGCACAGTCAATATGAAAGTGGCGACCAGGCGAGAGAGAATTGAAAGTCGACACCGCGTGGGTTGAACCTCCGAACTCCATCGGCGGGTTGGATCACCTCGGCGCACAGGCGCCATGCGTTCTTATTTACGGCCAACTATTGCCGGGTATTACGAACGTCACTGACCGAGCGCGCTATTACTCCTTCTATCCGTGGCTCATATGGTCGCTCGCTCAACGTTTTCCGGATGACGAGGACGAGATATCGTTCGTCGAACGTTTTCGGCGGGCCGATTGCCTGTTCACGCTGATCGCCGAGCACCACGCTCAATGTACCGACAAGATCAGCGAGCGCCACGGCGCAGCGATGGTCGGTCGACAGAAGCTGGTCAGCGCGGTGCAACGAGTGCTCGACGGCGAGACATTGATGCTCGTCAGATTCACCGCCAACGACTCCGAAGATCGGTACTTTATGAATCGCATGGGTGGACTTTCGCAGTATTACGCGGGTACGCTCGCCGACTTGCGTGTGCTGGACGGTGGCAGAAAACCGTGGTTTCGCTTCACCAAGGAAGTCGGCAGGCCAATTGCCGAAGCCTTCGATGCGTCGGTGCCAGCAGACCTTTTCTGGAATGTCCTCGAGCGTGGTGAGATCGCTGACGTCGGCCTTCGGCAACTGCATGCGTTTTGCCCGTGTCATCTTCGAAACGTGGGATCGAGCGAGCGCCAGCAGCTCATAGACATCTATTTTGACCGACAGCGCGAGTACGGTGAAGAAGGCACTCAGCGCAAGCGTTCGCTAGCGCTGATCCAGCGTCTCATTAACAGTCTGCCGCCCGGTATCGAGTTTTCCGAATACGCATTCCGCGCAGCCGTGTATGGCAACGCGCTGCCCGGCGCGGCGGGCTGGAACATCCCAGCCGATCTGGCGTCTACTCGTGAGAACTGGGCAGTCTACGTCCGCAATGACCTGCTATCGGTCGCGGTCCAGACGATCTTCGCGCTCGCCTTGAACAAGTTGTCCCCGCAGACCTCAGGCGAGCGCTACGTGTGTGATACGGTCGAGGCTTTCGCGAAGGCATTTGAGGAATCCGACCACGTGGCGGGTTTCGTTGCCGATACTGGCTGTGCGACGTTTGGAGCGTGGATCTCGAACATCGAATCGGCATTGCCTGCGCTCGGCGAGTGGTCCGTGGACGGTCACGAGATGCCGCTGGCTCAAAGCATGGTCTCATCCTGGGGGGGCGCAAGCGATGCCGCGTTGCTTGCGTTGGCTATGCGGGTGCTCGCGATCCTCGCCATTCGCGACGATTTGAATCGTGAGCCCTATGAGGGGCTCGCGATTACGCCACAAGCGCTGCAGGATTACCCTATTAATCTCTATACGTTTCGGTGCAAAGCCGCAGCGTGGCGCAAGATGCAACTATCCGATGTGGTCTACGACGTCGTTGCGTGGTGCATGAATACGCATTTACGCGTGTCGTTGCGCAAACTTCATCGCACGAGTGCGGCGACGTTTCGCTTTCGCACGTCCGAGCGCGGTTTGCAACTGACAGATGGAAACATACCGGCGCCGTCCAATACCTCGCCGCGTTTTCGTCAGGCGTTCCAGATTTTGATGGACATAGGCGCGGTCGTACGAGATGACGACAAACAGACGTCGCTGAGCGCGGAAGGCAAGCATTTGATGGAGGCCGTCAGTGCCTGATTCGATTTCCCTTTTGGATGTCATCAAGCAAGGCGGCTTCGACGCATCGCTGTTTACCACGTTCAACGCGAGTCTGCCTTTCTACGAGGAAGTCGTGCTGCGTCGTCTGGTGGCGGCAGGCTGCCAGCAGAACATCGTCTTGATGGATCACGCGCAATGCTGTGTGAGCTGGCAATCCGAAGCGACCCGTCCGAGGCTTGCAGGCACGGCATATTCGCTCGTGCCGGTCAGCGTGCCCGGTGCGTTCCACCCGAAGGTCTGCATTCTGGCCGGCAAAAAGAAGGCGGCGGTTCTTGTCGGCAGTCACAATCTGACGCTATCGGGCTTTGGCTACAACCGTGAGATCACGAACTGGGTACACGTGGTCGACCGTAAGGATCGGGAAGGTGCCGCGTTGCTGGACTCGGTGTGGCAGATGGTGCGCGAATGGATCGAACTCGCACGCGAGGATGTACCGCCCTCCTTGATCGAAGCGGTGCTTTCCTTCTCCAAAAGCGTGGCGGCATTGTCGTCTCCGGGCGCGGCCATGACGACCGTCGCGTTGCATCAACGCCCGGGAGGAGTGTCGCTCATCGAGCAGATCGGCTCGCGCGTGAGAGGCGAAGTTCGCAGGATCGGGGTGACCGGTGCATTCTTCGATAGCGACCTGGCTTTCATCGTGCATCTGCATGAACGCTGGCCGCAGGCCGACGTGGTTGTCGCAATCGATCCAGAAACCGTGCATTTGCCAAGCATACGTGAGATGCAGGCGCGTTTCGTGGACGCGAGGCTTCTCTGGGCGAACGCCGGCAATCGCGGCGACAAGTACCTTCACGCGAAGGCGCTTTACATCGAGCAGATGCATGGCGATGGAAACGCACTCATCTCCGGAAGCGCCAACCCCAGCCGCCCCGCTTGGATGGGCAATCCAAACAATGCGAATGTCGAAGCGGTGGTGATGCGCATGGGCCCGGATGCGCAGGCCACGGCAGAGGCACTGGGTTTCTATGGCATGTTCGCGCTGCCAGCGCTTTCGACCAGCGAGCTAGAGGCGACGGCGGCACGAAGTGTCGCCGAAATACGCGCGACCGATGAATCCGCCGAGCGCTTCTGGATAGGTGTGGCGGTAAGCCCCAACGAACTGCGAATCGTGACGTCAGGCACTGCCATTGAGCTTGGCAGCGCCAGTTTGTTGAGCGATAGTCTGGACGTAATTCAAGCGAATATTGCCGTTACTCGGATGGGAGACGTTCTGAGTGTTCCCGTCTCGATCGACATGAAACTGGTCCGCGCGTGCGACTTGTTCATGGGTAGCGAGCGCGTGGCAAGGGCGATGATCGCGCACCCGCATTTGCTGACGGCGGCGACGCAATCGTCGCATCGTCAGGTTCGCGATGCGCTCGGCGCACTGGACCCGTCCGGTGAGACGATTTCGGAGATGCTCAAGGCGGTCGAAGATGCGATCTTCGAACCGGCCGCCGAAGAAGAAGTGCAGAACGAAGTGCGATCCCGGCGTGTATCAGCGCAAGCTGGCTCAGCGAGTGGCGGCCGGCCCGACACATTCGAAATCTGCGTCAGCGAGCTTCGTCAGGTCAGGAAACGTCGCCGTCTAGTCGAATCCGCCGATATCGTTACGCTGATCGACCTGCTGACCCGCAAAATCGGCGAGGAGCTACAGACGCCGCCGACCGTGCCTGTGGACAGGTCAGGGCGAACTGAGGAAGAACAGGTCAATCAGGACGACGACCCGGAGCAATCGTACGACACGCCGTACATTGACGCTCAGGCTCAGGCCCTCCAAGATGCCGAGATCGCACGGCGGGTCGCCAGAAAGGTGACGAGCCTCATCAATCGAATGCTCCTCAAGCTGACGAAGGCCGACCAACCCGACATCAAGGCGCGGGCGCTCGTTCAACTCATCGCCGTACTCTCGCTCGTGAAAGAGCTGGTGCGTATCGAGCGCTTGCCCCGTTGGCGAATGGCGCGCGAGTTCCTCGTTCCCGAGGTCGATCGCCGCCGCTTGTTGGACGAATCCATGCGGTGCTTGTTCAACTCCAGAATGCGGCTTATCGACACACTGATGGACGACACTCACGCAGAAACCGAGGAAGCGATTCAGCTCCGTGTGTTGCTGTTGTGGCTGGCATGGAGTATCGGCGAAAAGATTCCGGAATCGTCAGTCGACGCGTTCGACCCGAACGGTCAGAACGAACAGTTGCGTGCTAAGGCGATGTTCCTCGCACTCGCGCCCCCTGTTGCCAGCGATGACGCAGCGAGCGACGAGCTCAGGCGCTACACCGCGGCAACGCTTCGGCCCAATCCTTTGGACGCCGCGCGTGCGGACAGATGGGTTCGGCTCATCAGCGAATTTGGCCGGTTCTGGAGCAGGGACTTGTCCGATGCGCCGCGAATCGAGGTAGGCGGCTGTTGCATCGTGGGGGACGGCAGCTATCCTCGCGTTGTTGCTGAGGTCCGCGGTGAACTGGTCGGTTTCTGGGACTTTGGATCCATTCGATCCTTCAAACAGGACTTCGTGATGGCGGTCCAGCCGGAAGCAAGGTCCTAACAGTCCGCCTCAGTATCGGTCAAGGCGATCTTCATCGGCAGCTTTGCCTATCGTTTCTGGTTGCGGCTGTATTTGATAGCTTCGGTTTATTGCCGGTAAATCCGGCCCACCGGCCTATCCTGCACTCGGATAAAAATTTTCATCGATGAAAATGGTTCGCCCAACCCCTTATCGAAGTAGATGACTTCGGCGCTATCGCATTGCCATGGGCAACTTATCCGCATACCCCCAAAAGCGTGCGCAGGAACTGGCATATCGGATGACATCGGCTGGTTGTAGTAGGAGTTGTTCGCTCTCTTCGGGGTTCAGAGGCAATAGATCGACGTATCTTGAAGGGGCGTATACCCAGAGACGGGGTGCAAATTCCTTCAATTCTGTTGCCGATGTGCCATCGCCATGACGGTAAACATTCGCGACGAGGAACATTTCCTTGAAGTTATCGCGAAGGTCGCTGCGCAGTTCAACGTCATCTGTTTTCGCACATAGCTCCAGATACTCAAGAAACGGCTCCCGTCCTCGCCTCTTGCTCGTCGTAGGTACATGGAGGGCTCGGCCCCAAATGCGGAGCTGCCGCTCAAATAGTCCATCGATGATCAAGGAGTAGGCCTTGGCAGCTTCGTTCGCCGTGTAGTTGTCGACCTGGGTGGCTGCGCGATCTAGAAATTCGTCCAACGACTCGGCTTCGCCGAATTGAAGTTCTGGATGAATGGGTAATGCGTCTAGGCCAGGCTGGATGACACGTTGGAATAGGCGATCAATATTTGCCTGAAATATCCTGGGAAGGTTATCTTGGTGGTTCATGTCGCGATTCGAGAATCTCGAGGTGCCCTAGATGACGCTAGTGTAGCCCTCGTACCAATGGCGAACGCTGCGGTCTTGGACATTCGATTCTTCTCATTATCGGAACGAATGCAAGCTTTTTTGGCAGAAGTACGGGCCGCTCGATTCTCGGCTGAATATGCGAGCAGTAACGTATCAGAGGCATTGGAATAACCACGCAAACGCAACCGGGTCGAACCCGATTGCGTTTGCGTGGCCGATGGCGCGTCGCGGCTTGCTGTGATCCCGGCAGGCCGCACCCGCCGGGACGCTCAGGCCGTGCGGATTACGCGGCCATCGGCAGGTCGGGTGCATTGCCGGATGCGTCCGCATAGGCCACGTCCTCCGAGCCTGTGTCGTCGTCGGTCGCCGGAATTTCCCCGGTGTCCTCACGGTCGTTGGCAGGTGCGCCGCCACCCCCGAACACAGCGGGCATCCAGTGCACTTCCGCCGTCAGCCGTTCGGCCTCGGTGGCCAGATCACCTTTCTTGAGCTTGGCGAGGCGGGCGATCTCGGACGGTGCGAAGACCTTGGCGGCGTCGAGAATCGCGGCCTTCGATATGTGCCTGAAGTAGCCTTCGGCGGTCGGCTTCCACCATGCCGCCATGTTCAGCCCGACCGCTTCGGCCAGTTCTTCGCCGGGGAGGGTTTTCGTCGCGCGCGGCGTGACCACGTCCACCGTGGAGGCAATGCAGACGGCCAGCAGCGTGACCAGCGTGTCTTGTGGCATCGCGAGCAGCACGGCGAACAGTTCGCCGCTGTCCTCGGGCAGCGAGGCGGCGTGCGACTGCTGTACGTCGCGCAGCGCGACGGCGGCAGGCGACTCTGGCCAGTCCGAGGCGAGACTGGCGAGCCGGTCCTGAATGGTCAGCTTCACGCCGAGCGGCAGATCATGGCCGTAATACTGGCCGTGCAGGGTAGACTGCACCATGCCATGCACGAGCGCGGCAAGCGCGACCTGCGGGTGGCGGGCGACTTCGATCTGCAGGGCGGCGGTGCGATGCGCGCTCAGGCGCTGCGCGAGGCGGTCGGACAGCGAGGCGGATTCCGGGGCAATGTTGTCCACTTCTTCGTCGGGATCGTCCGGGCTGGAGGCGGCTGATCCGTTCAGGCCACGTTTCAGGCGTTCCAGCGCATCGAGCGCGCGGGCTTCGGCTTCGCGCAGCAGGCCGCGCAGCGTGATGGCCTCGCCATCCCGTCCGACCGTCACGATGGCCCCGGCCACGGCGCGCACATCCGGGGTGTAGTCGAGCAGACCGGCGTGGAGCGCGTCGAGACTGGCTGCGAGCGTATCGCGCCGTTCCTGCAACGACGCGACCTTGTTCTCGTCCTCCGCCTCATAGGCCTCATCGAGTGCGGTGTCGGTGCGCTCGATGCGGGCTTGCAGGGAAGCGATGCGGCGGGCTTCGCGCGCGTTCGGCTCGCGGGCGTGCTGGCGGGCAGTGTGGAATGCCTGCCGGTCGGCGTGGCTCACATACGGCACGGCTTCTACCCAGGCCCATCCCTCGGCACGCAGATCGGTGGCGAGGGCGTCGAGTCTGGCCTGGGCAAGCTGGCCGAGCAGGGCGGAATCGCCCAGATAGGTGCCGCTGTCGTCCTCCGCGAACAGATCGCGGATGACCTGACCGCCCGCTGCTGTATAGGCGTCCAGCCCGACGAAACGCGCGAGCGGGTGCGCTGCGCTGACTTCGCGCGCGATCAGGCGCTCGCGAAGCGCGGCCGAGCCGCGCTGCCAGTGCGGCGCATCGTAGAACGCAGCTTCCTGCGCGCGGTGGTCGTCCGTGATGGTGAGGGCCATCAGTTGCTCAAGCGTCACGTCGCCGCCGCGATAGTCGGCCATCAGGCGCGGCGAGACGTTGGCGAGTTTCAGGCGGCGTTGCACGACGAGCGGCGACACGCCGAAGTCGGCAGCGATGTCCTCGACCGGGCGACCTTCCTTGACGAGTGCTGCGAAGGCCTCGAACTGGTCGGCGGGGTGCATGGCCTCGCGCAGGATGTTTTCGGCGAGGCTCACGGTGCGTGCGGAGGCATCGGCGACGAGCAGGCAGGGCACGTCATGATCGGTGGCGATGCGCTTTTTCTTCGCGAGCAGTTTGAGGGCCGTCAGGCGGCGGTCGCCTGCCACGACCTCGTAATGCTCACCATCGGCGGCGAGCACGACGATCAGGTTTTGCAGCAGCCCGACGCGGGAAATGCTTGCGGCCAGTTCGGGAATCGACAGGCGGCGCGCGGTCTTGCGCACGTTGAGTTTCGAGTGACGCGGGAGCAGTTGCCCGAGCGGCACCAGAATCAGGTTCCTGGCCGGATCGGCCATGTCGAACGAGGAGACGGCGCGGGCTTCGGTTTGGGTGATCGTATTCATGATAAGGATTCCTTCAAAATAGAGAGAAAAAACGACAAGGAAACACAACAGCACGACACAACACGGCGCAAGACAGCAATAAGCGCCGGGGGAACGGAGGGGTGATAGCCCCTCCTGGGAACATCAGGCCTTGAGTTGGCGCATACCATCGGCCAGCAGCCAGAGGGCGCGATTCAGGCGCACGTTCTGGTCAATGCCCTGTACGGGGCGGGTCTGCTGGCGTCGGCCCTGTGCCGTGCGACCGGACAGTCCGCCCTTGATCAGGTTTTCTTGCGTGCGGTTCAGCACGCTCCACAGGTCGGCGTGGACGTCGGCGGAACGGCGCGGGGCGAGGACTTGCGTTTCGGTGATGGGCGCGGGGCGAGTGGGGTCGTCGTACTTGAGCGTGAGCGCGGCGCGCGCAAAGACTTCGGCTTCGCCGTCATCCAGTGTGATGGCCTGCATGGCATCGCGCGAGGCCTGGGCCTGCCCGAAGCCCTGCAACACGGCATAGGCTCCTTCGATCACCTGCTCGGCCACGTTGCCCTTGTGCGGGACGCGCACGTCCGCCACGGTGTCGCCGCAAACAAGGCCGTTGCTGCAAACAAAGCGGAACATACCGGCCAGCATTTGATAGCTGCTGGTCCCATCGTGCGAGTTGAGCAGGATGATTTCGTTGGCTTCGCCTCCCTCGATCTGGCTCGCGTGGCGCAGGCGAATCATGTGCTTGGTGAATTCGCGGCGGTCGTCGTGCCGCACGCGCGTCTGGCACACCATGAAGGGCTGAAACCCTTCGCCGCGCAGTTCATTCAGTACGGCCGAAGTCGGGATATAGCTGTACCGCTGCGAGCGGCTATCGTGGGCGGCCTCCGCGAAGATCGACGGGGCCACGGTACGGATCTGGTCGTCCGGGAGAGGAAAGCGCGAGCGCAGCACCGGCGAACCCGACGCGAAACGGCTGGCAAGTTGCATGATTGACTCCTGACAAAATGAAATGGCTGTTCAAAAACGTCACCGGATTCCGAGCTTTGGAGCCCGCCTTTCGGGTTGTCCGGTGGAGTGAGCGCAGGGGACTGGGCTGTCCCGTTGCCTCCGTCTTTCCTGAGTTCATCGCCCGCGACGGTCAGGAGCGCGCGGGCCGGGGCGGTCAAGGAGAGACGCGCCAGGGGTGGGGCGGCCCGCAGCGTAGCGAGGACACGGCCTGGCGCGCCTTGACGGCCCCGGCCCGTGGGCTACAGTCGCGGGAGAGGTGATGAACGAGGGAAGACGGCGAAGGCGGCAACGGCCGCAGCCGGCGCTGGCTCCGGGCAAGCGAAGCGCGCAGGCCCGGAGCGAGGAGCCGGGCCGGAGGTGTCAGGGATGGAAGCCGGGAGGGCGAGACCCCGCAGGGGGCTCGATGCGGAGCACGAGAGCCCGGTCGTGCCTCATGCAATGGGGCACGGGGACACCAGAGATCAACAGAAAAGCCCGCAGGAGCGGGCTTCAGGGAGAGGGAAAGGATCGGCGCGGTTGCTGGCCGACGCCAGGCGCTTACGCGGCAGTGACGAGTCCAGCCTTGGCCGGGCGGCCGCCTTTGGCGCCATTGCGGCGAGCGGCTTCTGCCTTGCTCGCACTGCGGACGCTTCCACGCGCGGCGGCGACAGCCCGCCTGGCGATGTCGACCGGGATCAGGCGCGCGACCAGACCGGGAATGCTGACAGCGGCGACTTCGCTGTCACCGAATACGAGCCCGTCGCCGCCCGGCGTCACATAAGCCTGCACCAGCGCACTGCGCGGCAGGTCTTTCAGTGCAGGCACCTCTTTCGGGTCGATGCGCAGCGTCAGTCCATTGCTGTAGGCCAGTTCCAGTACGCGCGCACCGGCCACGTATCGGGCCGATACCGCGTGAGGCTCTGCCAGCGCCTCGCGTCCACGCGCCAGCGCGCGGGCATAGTCATCCTGCGAAATTTTACGGACTGCCATGATCAGACCTCCTTCAGCCATTCCGTCGTGACGGACGTTCCCCAGTTCACGCGCGCCTGTACGCCTTGCCCTGGGGCGTAGAAGCCACTGCCCTTGACGATCAGGCCTGTTCCCGCACCGCCAGGCGCTGCCAGCAGCACGTGACTCGCGCTGCGCTGTTTCCTGACGGGTGCATGGTCCAGACAGACCGTCTGCTGCATCTGCCACCAGGCGGTCCGGCAGGCCAGACGATTGCGATGGATCTGCGTCGCCAGCCGGTTCAGTACCGCGAGGGTTGGTGCGTTACGCAAGGGCTTGACGTCCCACAGCGAAACCTCGTCCGTCACCATTGAGAACTCGAAACGGGCCGTCCAGGCGTCGGCCCGGCATACCGCGGTCACATGTGGCGGGCAGTGGTCCAGCGGCCAGATGCGCAATTCGATGTTACCGCTTTTCCAGAGCATAGAAAACCCATGTTGTTAGGTTTATTGTAACTTGATGATGTGCCCGGCGGGGCTGCTGCCCGAAAGCAGGCGGCCCGTGCCTGCCGTCCCGGTCCTGGCTGCCCGGCGCGGCGGATTCAGCATTCCTTGTGGGCGTTGGCCGCGAGGATGACGCGAAGTTCAGCAACGTTCCACCGGGTCGCGGCCCCGATTTTTCTGGGCGCAGGCAGCTTTCCTGACCGGGTGTGTCGCCACACGGTCGGAACAGAGATGCCGAACAGGCCGGCGACGGTACGCACGTCCACATGGGCTGCGTCGGGCAACTGGTCGAACTGCTGGAGTGTGCGGGGAAGGACAGGGTGATGGGAAGAGGGGATCATGGGCCGCTCCTGGGCAATCAGCACGCGTCAGACGGCGGGATGCCGTTGCATCGCGATGCAACCAGATTCGGCGAAATCGAACAGCATGAGGTGCTATAGCAAGGGAAATAGCGAAAATTTTCCTGTTGCACCAAGGGTGCGCCGTGTATTGGGTCATTCGGGTTAGGTGCGGCGACGTTACGAGCCAGCAGTTTCAGGACATTTAACGGCTAATGTCTTTTCGCCGTTCGATTGCATCGTCGATACGCGCCAGGTGCTTGTGGATGGTTCGGTGGGTCAGGGTGACGCCGAGTTCGTCGGTTGCACGCTCGATGGCCGCGGGATCGAGCTTCCCGGCGCGAGCTGCCGCAGCGATGAGGACCAGCAGCGTGGTCTGTTCTCGGGGATCCAGTGCATCGGGACTCTCCTCATTGTTACTTGGGGGGAGGGCTGGCTCGGCAGTCGAATGCTCGGTGGTGCTTGCGGTAATGTCGTCTTCCCCCGGATGGTGAGGCACTTTCCAGGGCGTTCCGCTTCTTTCACACCAGCGCCGTAAGTCGGCCTGACGTACATACCGCATACCGTCGTGTTCAGTTGTGGAGATGACGCCCCGTGCGACCGCATCGGTGACAAGCGAGAGCCAATGGTTCTGATCGGCCCGGAAATGAGTGCTGCGCGGCGCACCTGATCGTGGGGAGCCACCGGCGAGGACAGTACCTGCATCGTCCAGTGGTATCCAGGGCTTGCCCACAAGTGCCTTATTCCACGAACTGAAAATGCTCATATGCGCCTCCGTCTACGTTGCGAATGTGTTGGCTCATACGCCTACCGAAAATATAGTGGAGGAATTCCGCGAATTGAAGGTTGTGTCGACATCAAGGAAATAGTCATGGATCGCGTCGTCAGGGAGTGCACCAGGATCGAAATCGCACGTTCGATGCTCGATACGGCAATCAAAATCTATCTCGATGGCGGTGACAGGTTTTCGGTGCTCCACCTTGCCTCGGCGGTCGAAGAGGTCATTGCAGGATTGCTCAAGCGGCGACGCGCAGAATTGCCAGCGGTTTGCCTGCAGGATCAGGCCGCGCGCGAGAAGGCTGTGGCCGCTATAGCCGAGATTCACAAGGCGCGTGGGGTAGAGCGAACCGGGAAGGAGATTGGCACTTCCTTGAACGCGGTTCGCAACGGGACCATGCACCATGGCGACAACGCCCCGGAGGTTATCGTTACCGATGTGGAGTCAGAGGCTTGGGGTGCGCTTTTTCGCGCCATCGACAACTATGGTCACTATGCGAATACCTTGAGCGAAATGATGATTGAGTTTGCTCATCATGCATTGCATGCCCCGCACATCAACGTGCCTGATGCGGACGCTACGACCGGCGTCGCGCGTTGAGATCGCCGAGTTGCGAATAGTTGCCGTCCAAGGCGACGCACAACAGCATTACTCTTGCCTTGAAGGAGCAAGCTACTATAGTGGAACGGGTTTCCAGTCAGGTGGTTAACGCAGAACGTCCGATCGGGGGAGTTTCATCGCGATGTATATCTCTAAATTCACGCTAGTCAACTACCGCAACTTCCCGAGTACGGCACTAACGTTTACCAAGGGCGTCAACACCGTCATAGGAGAGAACGGATCGGGCAAGACCAATCTCTTTCGGGCAATCCGACTTCTGCTCGATGACGATATGCTGCGTTCGGCCTACAGGCTGGACGAGTCGGATTTCAATCGCGGCCTGGGTGACTGGCGCGGGCACTGGATCATCCTCAGCCTGGAGTTTGATGAGATTGGGCCGGACGAAGCGATTCAGGCGCTCTTTTTGCACGGCACTGGCGTTGTGGCCGGAGGCCCGATCGACCGTGCGACATATAACCTCATTTTCCGCCCCAAGAAGGAGCTCCGGCTGAGGCTCGCGCAACTTGACGATTTCGACATCGCTGGGCTTACGGCGATCCGCGAGACCATCACCGTCGCGGACTATGAAACGCTATTCACAGGCAGGAGCGAAGCGGATTTCTGTAATGCAGCAGTCTACAAGGCACTCGTAGGCGACTTCGACAACTGCATCTTCAGCCCCGAGGTTGACGACCCTAGGGTCGGTGCGCGCGTGCCAGTCTATCTCTCCGTCGCGAAAGAAGTGTCCTTCACGTTCATTCAGGCTCTACGTGACGTGGTAGCCGAGTTCCACAACAACCGGACCAATCCGCTTCTAACACTGCTTAAAGCGAAGAGCGGCGACATTGCGCCGGCTGTGATGGCGCCTATCGTGGAGAAGGTTCTCGATCTCAACAGTGCGATCGAAGAGCTCGAAGACGTACAGACAGTCCGGTCGGACATTCGCGATACGATCAAGGATGCCGCTGGAGAGACCTACTCACCGAGTTCGCTTTCTATCAAGTCGGAACTGTCCGATGAAGCGGATAAGCTGTTTCAGTCGCTTCGCTTGTTCGTTGGTGAGTCGGAAGAAGACTATGAGGGCGCCATTCATGAGCTCAGTCTTGGCGGCGCAAACCTGATATACCTGACGCTGA
>Ga0153933_1000272_pt1 | contig 22344 bp, 10 predicted proteins | sample TSNJ017MetaG_FD_102275 | JGI IMG/M metagenome (GOLD analysis project Ga0153933, IMG submission 102275) | Attine ant fungus gardens microbial communities from New Jersey, USA - TSNJ017 MetaG | ecosystem: Host-associated > Fungi > Mycelium > Unclassified | place: USA: New Jersey, Wharton State...
CGCGGGACCACCCAACGAGTTCTATATGGAGCAGGCGGGAGTGGTTGCGCTAACGCTTTCCGAGGTGCTTGCCGTGCAAGACCCGGACGGACTTGTTCGTGTGGGCCCGTCCATCCCGCCTGGATGGACGATGTCAGGCAGGGTATCGATGGCGCACGGCATTATCGTGAGTGTTGACGTGATCAACGGTCGCTTGACAGCGTTTACGCTGCATGCGGCCGATGATTCGCCGATTGCTATCGCAACGCCGTGGCTGGCACGTTCCATCCAGGTGCTGGAGAACGGCAAACCGTTCATGTCGATAGTCAACGGTCGTTTCACTTTCATTCCCAAGGCTGGTGTGGACTACCGTTTCGAGCTTGCCGGCGGGAACCGCAGGCCCGTCTTCACCAGCGATCCGTCAGCGCATGTCAAAGTGCTGGGACGTGCCGCCATAGGCCTGGGGCCGCCTTGCTGCGCCACGCCGCCGGGCTATGACATTCGTTCGGATCTGCGTGGTGTCGATGATCATGTCTCAGAGGATCACCCTTGAGGTAAACACGTGATTCGAAATCATGGGTGCCTTTTATGGCTGTCTACCCACAATGGTCCCTTTTTATCGCGATTGCGATTAGGGCGCGTTATCGGGGTTGCATCAAGGCCGTGACAGGGGTGGGGGCGAATTGAGGAGGCACGAAATGCCCAAAAGTATCACCTACGAGCGGGGCAACGCGGCCGCGGTCGCACACGCAGCTTCCGACGGCAAGCCAACGGTCGAGACTGGCCCTGGAAAAGTCAGGGATATGGCGTAAGAGGAGGGCAATTTGTTCTCTAAGGGTGAAGCATGCTTTAAGAGCAAGTCTGATTGAGTGTGTCACGAACAGCTATTCGCTTTGCCGGATACGTGTGCGGCGAATGATGACCACTGGAGGGGATGGCGTATCTGTGGCTGCGATATTCCCCACCTGAATGCGGCGATAGATTTCTTCGCGATGGATGCCTACGTAGGACGGCGCGTCAATACCCAGACGGACCTGATCGCCTTGGACACCAAGAACGGTGATTGTGATGTCGTCGCTGATCCGCAGAGATTCCAGCGGATACCGGTTTAAGACGAGCATGCCAGGACGCGTTCCGGATGGCGGCTCCATGGGGCCTTCCTTGGTGTGTTGGTATTCGCGAGGGTATAGGAGGCGCTCGGGCCCCATCAAGGCTGAGGCGTTCGAGGGGGCGCGTCGCGCTTAGCCCCATCTTAAACAAGATGTCGTAGGCAGGCTTGGCTGCGAAGCATTCCTCCCATCGCCATAGAGTGGCTTTCCCAACCGAAGAGGGTATCGGGTGGCGGGGCCTTAGTTGTCGTTGAGTGAAATATGGCGGCCTAAAATGACATGTTGTTTTGTGAGAATGAAGTGTAATAGTTAACGCACATTTGATCCGCTTCCGAGCAATTCGCGAGCGGCAACACGGGCAAACCATCATGGATGTGGGTGGCTATAGTCATGGCGAAAGGAGTCTGCATCAAGTCAATGCATATGCTGCATATGGCTTGCACCCTAATGGGCAGTTCGGTCCTAACCGATACCTCAGTAAGTCGAAGTGCTTGTATCAAGTCCGGCCAGATTCATCGGAGCGCACCGAGCGCGTCACCGCTAATTGTTACGTACTCAGTAAAACAAAGGGGCTTCACCATGCGCTGGCGACCCGTGTGCGCTGCAGTTCGTTCCGTAGCGATCTATGCACTGCTTTAGTTACGTTGAGCCGCAACTATGATGGTGTCAGCCTCGATTACATAAGATGTCGGCTGAGCTCCAATGTCATTAAGATGATGATTTGTGCTCCCCATTAAAGGACTCAATTAACATGAAGGCATTTATCTCACCGCTCATCGTTTTTACAGTAGTCCTCGGCGGTTTTGTAGGGTTTAGTAAGGATGTTTCAGCGGCGGGCCAAGATATTCCAGTCATATGCCGGAACATGGTCAATGCAATGCTCGCGTGCTACAGAAATACCGAGGCCGTCGATAAGGTTGTTGATCCGAAAAACGTTGTAGTTGATGAGCAACATATCGAGAATGTTGAAAGACAACGCGACGTGGTGATGCCAAATGCCATACGGCTGCATGGACGAGCATCTTTGGAGGGACAGTGCAAAACGACATTTCGCAACACAGTGCTTGGAACTGAGTCCTCTCAAGTCGAGCAGATATTAAAACTTGGAGGCGATGCATCCGCGTGCGAGAAGGCAGTGGAGTCAATCAAGTGAAGGGCGTTTTCATGCGAATTATTATGCAGGGCCGACTCCTTGTCGCATTTGAACGGATAATGTTAATAAAAGGATTTTTAAAGATCCCGTGCGGCTTCGAAAGCCTGATTCGCGCAGTTTTTTCAGTGGTGCCAAAATTGCACTATTGGCGATTTAGATATCTGGGTGCGGGAACGATGCTGGAACAGTGCTAAGAGTGGACCCCGCTGCGCATAGGTGGTTGCACATGAATATATACGTGAAGAGTGATGCTATAGACCACGTGAATGTCTCATCCGTGTGGTAAATGGAAACGCGCGCACGTGCAAAAGTCGGCTTTCCGGCCGGAAACAACGCTTGATTACGGGTATAAAAGAGAACCATATAAGGATGCTGCAATGCGATCAAGAAGATTTTTGTTAGCTGCCCTGCTTGCCGTGGGAATGAATTCTGTTGCGTACGCATCAGAAAATTATGCGCTGTATGACTACTCCACCGGCACTATCTGCGTTGACTTTTTGCATGCCGTCAAGGCGGCACATCTCGGCGGCATGAATAAACAGAAGCTCTGTGAAGAAAGGAATTCTCCGAGCGGAGTCACGTTTGCCGGTAAAAAAATGACCAATCTGAACTGGGCACCCTATGAGGCGGCCGATAAGTTCCTGGTGGCCAAGGCACTCTTTGAAAACTCAATGCCGAAGTCAGCGCTGGCGCGATTCCATAAATCTGAAGATCTCTACTTGAAGATGATCCAGGTACTCATATCCAAAAACGAACTCAGAATACTGAGTGCGCCCATGGAGATTGATGGCAAAAAGGTATTTGTGATCATGCTGCAGAAGTCCAGGTGTGACGGAAGCGCGGAAGACGACTGGCTGCCGATATTTGATTTTTTCGAGACGCCCGGTATCGATAAAGAATTCATCACTGCGCCAGGGGAGCAACTGGGCGGACAGCTTGTCTACGTGGAAGGCTTCCCCGCATCATTAGACGTGGATCCATTTTGGGGGCCGCCGGGCGACCCACATCCACTGCTCAGCGTGACTTTGATGTCAGTGAATTACGGGAAAAACGCAATTTTCGACAGAAACATGTGCCAAGTCAATATCACAAAGTAAGCTGAAGGAAACCGGCTATGTCGAATCCATATAATCCCATTCCTGCGGACGATGCGGGCGATACCACTCCAACATCGGATCCCAGTCGATACTACAGTCCAACAGCGCTAACCAATAATGCGCTTTGGTTCCTGGAGGAGTTTGAAGGTGTAAAGCCATTGCCGTATCTGGATGGAAATAATTTGGCTACGGTAGGCATTGGTTTCGAACTGACGAATAATTCATACAATACACTAACATACCTCAATGAAATAGGCGTTCAATTACCGGCAGAACAAAATCTTTTCGTAACATTAACGAAAGTAATTAATGGCACTGCTTCAAAAAGCACGACCACGTCCACGACAGCGTCCTTGGATAATGCATTAAGCAATGATTACTTTGCAGTAAATCAGGATACGCTGCCGGGGTTAACCGCAGCACAAGAACTGACTTTGTGGAATGAAATAACGTTATCTACGTCTTCGAAATCTGAGTATTCTACATTTTTGGCAACACTTAATAAGAACAACATTGTAGATGTGCCAGACTTGCTGAATTCTGGCGAGGGTGTTGCTCTATTTACCCTGGCATACAATGGTATCTTCGGATCAAAATCATCTCCAACATTGGTGGCTGATCTTGCCAATGGAAATAGGGCTGACGCATGGTTTCAAATTCGCTACGGAAATAATGGGAAATTAGTTTCCGGTGTTGCTACAAGAATGTATGCAACAAGTGAGATCTTCGGACTCTATGCGGCGACTGATCAATCAGAAGCTGATGTTACGAACGCCGAGGCTGTTAGCATTTATTCTGACTTTTCCGCAAGTACAAATGGGACGGCTGACACAAATCGTGAGTGGGCGTTTCAATATGAGGCGAAATTTAATGGCAATATAGCTGCCGCAAATTCGTCCTTAGCAGGTGCTCAAGATAAATATATTCCGGCTCAATCTGTTGACGATGTCCAGGTCCTCAGCTTGGAAGGTGAGCTGCAGTGGGCGGGAGAAGAGATCGACTACAATTACGTAACGAACTCTAGTCTAAATCCGTGGGTTGGTGCGAATCTGGTAGCCGACACTTTTGACCCACTTGATATTCAGGTGGCTACGACTCAAGGGTCAAATACCTTGGTGGGGTCACAGCGTAATTCTGGGAGCTATGTACTTGGTTCCGGCAGCTATCAAAATAGCATATTGATTGCGCAAGACGGGGATGATGTGTTGGATGCGTCTAGCGGCGGCGCGGATACAGCAGATGCTGTTCTGATAGGTGGGTCTGCTGGCAGCGACACGATTTTAGGTAGCGCCGGAAACGACTACATTGTCGCGGGAACAGCCAATGACGATATTTCGTTGAGCGGCGGTGGTAACGACACCGTCGTGCTGGGTGAGTCCAATGATGTTATGGCAGCAGGCCAGGATACTGTTTATGCGCAGTCGTTGACGGGTGATCTTTCCTTGTACATTGGCGCTGGTACCCACGAGTCTGTTTATCTTGGCTCGGGGTCTGACAGCAATACATCTATTAATATGGTTTACGCTAACGGCGAGTCTGCCGTTCCTTTAGAATTAACTGCTCAAGAAGTTACACAGGGAATATATTTCGACAAGAATACGAATCAGTTCGTGATGGCGTCGAGCACGGGTTCCACCAGTACGCTGACGATCTATTCGCCGTACTCAGCATTTGGGCAGTCCTCCCAGACTCAGGCGCAGGTCCGGACGCAGGTGCACGTCGAGGCCGCCGAGCTGGATGTGGACGGCGCCGACGATACCGTGGAGTCCTCGTCCGATGACTCCTCTGAAGCCTTGCTGGATCAGCAATATGCCAGCGCAGGCAACATCGCCAATGCTGCGATGGATCTCACCCTATATGGGTTCTCGGGTAGTAGCGAGGACGGTATTACCTTGCAGGCGTCGTCTTCGCCGACCACTCCCACCCTTCAGGCATCCAACCTTTCATCGCTCGACACGATACTCCCAAGTGGCGGAGGTGATCCGTATTTCTTCGGCGACGACGGCAAGAACGGCTCGCAATTACTGAGTAGCATATACGGCTCCAACACGAACACCGCGAGCAACGGCAATTTCATCGACGGATTCGATAACGCAAGCTTCATCTATGCGGGTAACGGCAACAATACGGTATCTGCCGAGAATATCAATTTCGATCCCAGCACAGACGGGTATGACAACGGCACGACCGCTAGCGTGTCTATCGAGGGTGGTGCCGGCAATCAGTACCTTTACGGCTTGTCATCTGGCAGCGAAACGATACAAGGCGGCAATAGCACGGTTGGAAGCTATCAAACCTATATTTTTGGCGGAGAGGCTGCGACCGCCAGCCTGAGTCTTGGCACGGAAGATGGATTCATATTCGGTGGCACCGGCGCAGACACGCTGAATGCAGGGGCTGATCAGTATCAGAATGTCAACAATACCGACCTCGTAGATGCGGTGGTTTTTGCTGGTATCAGCGACGCCGAGGTGGGAAGTGAGCCAATTGCCAGCATTCCGGCGGCTAATCAGTCCGCCGCGACTTTTCAGATCTATCTCAATGGCGTTGCGTATCTCGGATCTTCCCTGGAATCCGGCGAGCCGGGAAGCACCACCTTGCCCGGATCATTGCTGATCGGTGGAAGCGGCAACGATGACTTGGTGGGCAATGCGGGTAACGACACGCTCATCGGCGGAACCGAAACGAATATAAGCCCCTGGCCCTCCAAGTGGAGCGACACCCAAACGGTTCTTCTGGACGACGTTCTTCTCGGTGGCGCGGGTAGCAACTTGCTCATCGCCGGCAATGGCACAGACGCTATCTTCGCCGACATGTCGCCGATCGTTTCCAATTGGGCCAATCTGGATCCCACCGATTCGGACACTGTTTATGGCGGTGCCGGATATGACGTGGTCTATGGTTCGGGCGGTAACGATTATTTCTACGGGGGCTCAGGCGTCTTCGAAGTGTACGTGGGTAACGGCGAGAGTTCTGTCTATGCGGGTAGCGGTAGCACGCTTGTCGTTGGCGGTAGCGGCGGTGACTACATCGAAGGTGGCTCAGGCGCGGACCAACTGCAAGGCGGCTCTGGCAACGACACCATTTTCGGCGGCACTGGCAACAGCACGCTATTCGGTATGGGCGGCAGTGACTACCTCAATGGCGGTGGTGGCAACGATGAGATTTTCGCCAATATCGATCCGACCGATAATGCCAGCTGGGCGAATGCCGGCTCGGGGGACTCCGTCACCATCGATGGAGGTGGCGGCAACGACACCATTTATGGCTCGGGCGGTAACAACCTGATCTTTGCCAACTCCGGCAACGATGAAATGATGCTTGGCAACGGCGCAACGACCGTCGATGCGGGAAGCGGCAACGATACGTTTTATGCCGGTACCGGCGCCGAAAGCTTTCTGTTTTCCGACAACGGCCAGCAGGACTATATTTCGAGCCAGGGCAGTGCCTCATCGGTCACCCTGGATATGCAAGGTACCGATGCGGACGAGCTGACCTTCACCAATGATGGTGCGGGTGATCTGGTCATCACGGACGGTGGCTCGACCTTGACCTTGATGGGTTATATCAGTAGCGGCGAGTCGAACGTGACCTTGCAGTTCGACGACGGCAGCACGCTGGGTGCGAGCGACATCGCCTATGCCTTGCAACAACCCGATAGCAGCATCGCATGGGGTAGCGACGATGCGCCCGATACGATTACCGCCAACAATGGCAACGAGACCATCGGTAATCTGACTGGCGACAACGTGGTGCAGGGTGGCGACGGCTACGACACGATTTACGGTGGTACCGGTTCGGACACGATTGAGGCCGGCTCCGGCGGTGCCGCAATCATCGGTGGCACGGGCAGCGAGACCTATGTTTATAACAGTGGCGACGGTAGCTCTGTTATTAACGAGAACCAGGCCGCAGCGGGTTCCGACACTTTCGAGTTTGGCTCCAGTCTTGGCGAGTCGGATATCTCGTTTACTCGGCAGGGCGCCAATCTGGTCATGCTGGTGGATGGCGGTGCCGAAGGCACGATCGAGATTGTCAATTATTTTGCTTCGTCATCGGGGGCCGTGCACACCGTTGGCAGTATCCAGTTCTCAGACGGTACGAGCCTGAATCAGGCTGCCGTCACCGCGGCGCTGGTCTATAACAATGCCACGACCAACGGCGCCAGCGGCAATAACGTCTATAGCTTCGATGCCTTTTCTGGCACGAACACCATCGTGCAGACAAACGTCTCGTCGACCAATGCCATCGACTTTACCGACGGTATCGTCAGCAGCTTTATCGTCGCACGCCGCGATATGAGCAATGATCTGGTGTTGACGGACACGCTCGATGGCGTATCCGTCACGGTCGATAACTATTTCGATAACACCAGCGGCAATATCGACAACAACTTCACCGTCAACTTCTCCGACGGTACGTCATGGAACGCGCAGCAGATTCTTGCCGCGACCATGACGCCGAGCGGCGGCCCTGACACATTGTGGGGTTCGGATGGTAGTGACAGCATCACGGCAGGTGCTGGCGACACTCTGATCATCTCGACCACGGGCAATAACACGTTGACCGGTGGTGCCGGGAGCGACACCATCGATGGCGGCAGCGGCGCCGATACCATCGAAGGTGGTTCGGGCACCACCCAGATCAATGGGGGAACCGGCGCGGAAACTTATGTTTACAACTTTGGCGATGGCGCCTCGACGATCACGGAATCCACGCTCAGCGGTGGCCAGGATACGATCGACTTTGGCACGGGGATCACGCAGGCGGATCTCAGCTTCAGCCAGGTAGGAGGCCAGGAACTGATCATTGGCGTGACCGATCCGTCAACCGGTGTCCAGCAGACGATCACGATCGATAATTTCTTCGGGCAGGATCCTTCCAGCGACCACAGCATCGCACAACTGAATTTTGCCGATGGCAGCGTGCTGACGGCCGAGGGAATCAACGGGCTTATCGGCTCGTATTCCGGGGATGGCAACGGCAACAGTTACGTGACCGGCACAACGCCCAATGCTTCGTATTATGCAGGCAACGGCGACTATGTCACGGTGCAGGGCGGCCCCGGCAATGATCTGCTGGTGGGCGGAAATGGTACCGATACCTTGTTCGGAGGGACCGGCAATAACACCATCCTGGCCGGATCGGGCGACGATCTCATCCAGGGCGGTTCGGGCAATGACCTGATCGAACTTGGTACGGGCAACGCCACCGTCAACGTCAGCGATGGCAACGATACCTATGACTGGAACGGCACCGGTAGCCAAGTCATCGAAGGGTATGGCTCTTACTATGATCCCAGCACCGGAAATGTGGTTTTCAATACCAAGCAATCGGGTTCGGAGCCAACCAATCCCGACGACAACAGCGATACGAAAACCGGTCAGGACGTTCTGAATATCGGTGGCGGCGTCACACCGAACGAGCTGACTTATCAACTGGGTGGTGCGGGCATCGTCATCGGCGTAGCGGGTACGAATGCCAGCCTCTCTATCGGGGATATCAGCACGCCCGATTCGGATGGCCTGTACGGTATTACTGCCATCCATTTCGATGACGGCGAGACGCTGTCCGCCAGTCAGGTTTTGCAATATGCCGTCGAAGGTTCTTCGGATGTGACCGATACCAGCGTCACGCTTCCTGGAGGCGTCTATTTCTCCGAGCAGGGAAGTGGAGACACCATCCTTGCCGAGGATGGTGATGACACCATCGCCGCCACGCAGGGAACAAAATATATCGGTGTCTCCGGCAACAACACCATCCTTTTCGGCCGGGGTTCGGGTAACGACACGGTGAACGGGCTTGATGGAGGTGTCTACGACCTGTCGGGCCAGTTGGTGGTTCAACTCGCGCAAGGGGTAAGGCCGCAAGATATCCGGGTGGTTACCGAGCCAGATGCCTATGGCGATTATCCGGCGTACTTTTCAGTGCAAATCGCCGGCACCACGGACCAGCTCAATATAGGCGCGGGATCAAGCGGGTCGGGAAACCCTCCCGAAAACGTTGTTTTCGAATTCGCAGATGGCACGACCTGGACCGCCGCGCAGTTGCAGGCCTATGCCACGCAGGCCCTGAATCAGGGCAGCACCTTTTCGTTCGGCTATGGATCGGGCGACGAAACGATTCCGCCCTATGCGTACGGAGCGACGGGGCAGGGGCTTACTGTCCAGATGCAGGCTGGCATCGATCCCTCCGATGTGGCCGTGAGTGTGAATAGCAGCGGTGATTTCATCCTCTCGCTTGCCGGTGGCGCGGATCAGTTGGTTGGAACTGCCGAGAACCTTTCATCGGTTCAATTCGCTGATGGTACGAACTGGCAATTGTCCAATCTTGAAACGCTGGCGATGCTGCCGCAGGCCGGTGGCGAGCAGTACATCACAGACCTGACGGGCGGTAACAACATACTTATCGCTGAGGGCAACGGCGACACGCTGGTTGGTGGCGCAGGTAACGATACGTTGGATCCAGGTGCTGGCAATACGGTGATGGTTGCTGGGTCCGGCAATACGACTTTCTTGTACAACCTTGGCGATGGCAACGACACCATTCAATCGGCAGGCATCGCACAAAATGCTGTGCTTGAACTCGGGCCGGGGATTGCCGAAAGCGATGTGTCGTATAGCACGAATGCGTCCGGCACCGACCTGATTCTGACCATTCTCAGTACCGGCAAGACGATCGATCTTCAGGGTTTTCTGACTAATCCGGATACGGGCGGATATCAGCCATCAACAGCAACGGCCATTCAGTTTGCCGATGGCACCGTGGTCAGTGGCCCGCAGGTATCGGCATCTTCACTCACTGACACGGTGGGGGGTACTTGGCTTTTCGGTGACGCCAGTAACGACACGATAACCTCGACCGCTGGACGCGACGTGATTTTTGGGGGGACGGGTTCCGAGTCGATCGATGCGGGGGGTGGCGGCGATACGATCTTCGAAAGCGCGTCTGACGAAAACGGCACCACCATCAACGGCGGATCGGGCAACAACATTATCTATGGGAATGGAGACTTCGGCCCAACGACGCTGTTATTCGGTCCGGGCAGTGGAAGCGACACCTTGGACGATGTCTATAACCCGACCATCCAATTTGCTTCGGGCATCACGGCCAGCGATGTCGTTGTGCAAGAACTGGATGTGACGGTTGGACTGGCTACGGACATCTACACCACTATTACCCTGGCAGGCACTGACGATTCGATTTATTTGTCGTCCGCTGATTCAAGTGCTTATCTGAGCTTCAGCAATGGCACTTCGGAGTGGGCGAATGGCACAACCGTCTATTCCTCATCAGCCCCTGTCACCGCGGCAACGTATGTCCCATGGAGTACCAATAATTACGTCGATAACTACGCCTCTAGCGGTTTCGTATTGACCTTTGGTGACGATCAGTACGGGAGCCCCATTACTGCGGCCAATATGTCCGTTGTAGAAGATGGCGCAAACATCGAATTTATCGAAGGGAGCACCACCTTCTCATTGGATGGTTTCTATCAATCCGTGCTGGAGCCGGACGGCTCCTATGGTTACGCACCAGGCAACGTTACGGTGCAGTTTGCCAATGGCACGACATGGAATAGTGCCGATATCCAGCAAAGGATTTTGCAGGATACCGGTCTGCTGGGAAGCGAGTTTTCGGCCTGGCTGACGCAGTATGGCGGGCAAACCTTTACTTCCAGCCAAGGTGTTTCCCAGGACATTGAGCAAGTAAACGACGGCAACAATCTCATTGTCAGCAGCGGTTCCAACAGCTCGCTTGGGGTGACGTTGAACGGTTGGGGCAACGATACCCTGGATTGGGACATCGGCACCGACAACACGACCACGGTGCAAGCATTTACCAGCACCGATGTGGTGAGTTTCGGTAGTGGAGCATTACCAGGCAACCTTATGGGTGCCGTCATCAATGGTACGAACCTGGAGTTATTCGATAAATCCTCCGGCGACACCCTGATCATCGACAATTACTTCGGCACAGGTTCTGCCGCAGGCACGGATCTGGGCGGTACCTTCGAATTCGCGGACGGTCTGACCCTCACCGATGCGCTACTGCAAGCGCTGGATTCTCAGTCTGTCAGCAGTGGTCCCAACGGTTATGTTCTCCCTGGTGATTATGCTCCGGTCGTAAACGAGTCCATATACGGCACAACGGCCAATACCTCGCTTACTGGAACGCAGGGCAACGACACGATCGTCGCCGGTCCTGGCAACGAAACGATCAAAGGCGGTGGTGGCGATGACCAGTTGTACGCAGGCTCGGGCGCTGACACCTTCGTGTTCGGTCACGGATCCGGTTACGACACGTTCCATGGTACGGCGGCGACAGGTGTAGTGAACACCCTGCAGCTCACTGCCGATGTCGATCCCAGCGATGTGGCGGTCTATGCCACGGGCCCGGATGGCACGCTGGTCATTGAACTGTTGGACTCGGGCGAAACGGTTACTTTGCCCGATTATCTCGAACAAGGCGCCAGTCAGGTTATTCAGCAGGTGACGTTTGCCGATGGGACAGTGTGGTCGGCAGCAACATTGGCGACCATGGCTACCGAATCGTCGCCTAACAACCAATACATACAGGCATCTGAAGTAAACGAATCGATTGCCGCCGGGGCAGGTAATGACACCTTGGTATCCGGAGGAGGCGCCGACACGCTGACCGCCGGTACAGGTGCCGATACGCTCTATGGCGGTGCCGGTACCGATCTGATGGTAGCGGGGGCCGGTTCGGCATCCATGGTGGGTGGCTCGGGCAATGAAACCTATCAATTCGCGCCAGGTTTCGGCAGCGACACGATTCTTTTCGACAGTGCAAGCTCCAACACGATCCAGTTCACCGACGGCATCGTCGCTTCGGATGTCACCGCAACCGCCACCAACGGCCAGGATTTGATCTTGAACGTGCAAGGGGGCGGAACGATTGTTCTTTCCAATGCACTAGCGTGGGGCGGCCTGAACGATCTCACCATCGATTATGCGGATGGTTCCAGCACCCACCTTTCGGCGCTGATTCAATCACTGCCCGATTACATGGCCGCAGGGACGGGGAATGAGTCGCTGGTAGGCAGTGCAGGCTATGACACGCTGGTCGCTGACAGCGGTAACGATACGCTGGTGGCGGGGAGCGGCAATGACACCCTGGTAGCCGGCAGCGGCAATGACACGCTACAGGCCGGGGCAGGCAACGACCTTGTCGTGGGTGGCACGGGGGCTTTCACCTTCCAGGTTGGCGCTGCGGCGGGCCAGGACACGATCGATGCCAGCGCTCCCTTGTCCGGGGCCAACACGCTTCAATTCACTACCGATGTCAACGATATCGTCTTTACTCGGCCAGCCCTCGCCTCGACAAGCATCACCGATGGTGTCGAACTCTATATGGATGTGGATGACGCCGATGGCTGGACCAGCAGCATCAGCCTGTCCAACCACTATCAGAACGGTGCGTCCACGGGCGATATCGGTGAAGTCGCTTTCGACAATGGCACGCAGCTTTCCACTGCGCAGGTCGATCAATGGCTAAGTGAGGTGAGCGCAGGGACATCCGTTCAATTCGTGGCCCCTGGGAACCAGGACGTACAGGTGGGTAACGACACTGGTCTGGTGATTGCAGGTAGCGGCAATGATACGTTAGTCAGCGGAGATGGCAACGAGAGTCTTCAGGGCGGCAGTGGTTCCGATACCTTCGGATTTTCATCCGGTTTCGGTCTCGATACGGTAACGGCGAACTGGACGACAGCTGACGACACATTTGAATTTACTGGTCCGATCTATTTGGCGGATGTCGCGTTCTCCGTGGACGGCAACAATTTAGTGATGACGGTGTCCAGTTCGACCGACACGGACGGGCAATCCAGCACAGTCACCTTGTCCGGGTACTTCGCCGACGGTGTGCCGGTATCCAGCACGGGCCAAATCGTTTTCGGTGACGGCTATTCCGTGTCGATGGCGTCGCTCAATCAGTTATTGGCCCAATCCGGTGGTGCGCCGGTGCACTATCTACCGAGTACGGTGTTGACCGCTTCAGCAACCGGCGATAGCACACTGACCAGTGACAACGGTTATGACACCTTCATCGGCAGCTCCGGATCGGGGTTGACGACGATGATTGGCGGTACGGGCACTGACCTCATGCAGGCCGGTTCGGGTACTAACGAGATGGAGGGGGGCACGGGTGCGGAAACCTACGAGTTCGCTCCGGGCTTCGGGCAAACGACCATTGATGTATCCGCGGATGAGCAACACGCGAACATCATCCAGTTCGCGAGCGGGATCGATGCCTCGCAGGTAACTTTCCAAGAAAGCTACGATTCTGGAGCGTTGCTCATCACGGTCACCGAGTCGGATGGCAGTACCAGCACTATTTCACTCGACAATCATTTCTCCGAATTGAGCGCCGACACCGATGACGTGGGTGAGATCGTGTTCGGCGATGGCACATCGGTCTCGATGGGACAGATCGATCAATTGTTGAATCAGTCACCGGGCGAGCCTGTGCAATATTCGCCTGGCACCGGACAGGGTCAGTCCGGTACGGTGCTGACCGCCTCCGCCGGCGGCGACGAGACGCTCAGCAGTGATGGCGGCAATGACACGCTGATCGGAGGCACGGGCTCGACCACCATGATCGGTGGTAGCGGCAACGGCACCGATTTAATGGAGGCCGGGTCCGGCAGTAACGTCATGGAAGGCGGCAACGCCATAGAGACCTATCAGTTCGGTCCGGGTTTCGGTCCAACCACCATCGACACAAGCTCTTATGAGTTCTATACCAACACGATCCAACTCACCGGCGCCCCTTCTGAGTTGACGTTCTCGCAGAGTAGTGATGGATCGGATCTGATCATTTCCGTCACAGAGGCCGATGGCAGCACCGGCATCATTACGCTGGCCAATCACTTCATGTATGGCGAGCCCATAACCGGTGATGTCTATGAGCTGACGTTCGCGAACGGAAGCAAGCTGACGATGGCGCAGATCAATCAAATGCTGAACCAATCCAACGGCGCGCCGGTGCAATACGAGACGGGCTTGTCCAGCGGCACGTCGGTGCAAAACCTCCCCAGCACGGTACAGTCTGTCTCGGCGGGTAACGCGAGCGACACGTTAACTAGCGACAATGGCAACGATACGCTGACTGGCAATTCCAACATCAATAGCTCGACCACCCTGATCGGCGGAAGCGGTAGCGATGTGATGGTGGCCGGATCGGGCTACAACGTCATGGAAGGCGGCACTGGCACGGAGACTTACGAATTCGGCCCTGGTTTTGGGGCAAGCACCATCGAGGTGGCATCCACAGAACAAGGCACCAACACGATCCAGTTTCTGGCGGGTATCGATGCCTCGCAGTTGAGCTACGCCGAAGACGGATCGAACTTGATCATGACGGTCACCGTCAGCGATGGTGATATCAGCACTATCACCCTGGCCAATCACTTCGTGAATGGTTCGCCGGTCAGCAGCGATATCGACGAGTTGGTATTTGCCGACGGCACGACGGTCTCAATGGCGCAGATCAACGAGCAATTCGGCTCAAGTTCCTCGACAAGTGACGCAGCGGTAGCGAAAACGATGCTGGTCGCAGAGTCGCCGGCAACATCGTCTGGCAATGCTACGAGTACATCCGATGCCTTGTCTGAAAAATATGCGCAGCTTGCGTCGGGTGACGGTGTGCCTACGCTCATCAAGCAGACGGATGACTCCTTCGACGGCGATTTTGCGATGTCGGGCAAGCATGGCTTGGCGGCGCACTCATTTACGCCCTATGGAGCGTCTCTCGACGAATCGAACAACGATGCTCAGTCTGGCGATACGGCTTATTCCGGTTCCGGTGTACAACAGAGCAATGCCAGTGAGTCTCAGCAAAGCAGCACGCTGCGAAGCCCTGGATTGAACGAGGGCACCGTCCTTGCCTCCGACTCCAGCAACAGTGATGCGGGGGCGCCTAACGATCCGATTGAGGGCGACCCCAACGATGCCAGCGTCTGGGCCTCGCAGGACACTGCTGATTCCGATGTATCGCAAGGGGCTGGCGTGGCACCTCGCAGCTCGGGCACTTCGCGCGGGCAAACGATCTCGTCCACGTCGCTGAGAAATGTGCGGTTAGGCCGCACGGCCAATGCGGCCAACGACATGATCAAGGCCTTGAGTGCGCAGGGCGGTGTGCAGGCGTTGAGTGGCAAAGGGCAGGGCAAGTCGACGGCATCGCAGATAAAACTGCAGGACGGCACGCTGTGGTCGCTCAGCTCGCTGGATCGCACCATGGCCGCGTTGTCACCGACATCGGCGCACAGCGCACATGCTGCGGTCGGCAATACGGCTTTAGGATCGGCGGATTTAGCGTATACGCAGCTGATCGAGGCGATGGCGACCTTCAACCCGGCGGCATCGGCGCAGAGCAGCTTGCCGCCTGCCGCATCGGAAGCCTATGCGATTACGGTGGCGGCGCAGATGCATTAATCGAAGCACGTGGCTTCAGCGAGGCCATCGTTTCTAGCCCGTCATCCCGGCGAAACCCTCCATAACTATGCCAAGGCTTTGCTCCCTCTCCCCTCCGGGGAGAGGGTTGGGGTGAGGGGCTGGGCTTACCATGATCTACATGCGTAGTGCGAACCAATATGGCAGGTGCCATCCGAAAAACGGCGGCTACCGGCCTAGACAAACCATGCTGGCGTTGTCACACATTACGGAAAGCTCAATCAACCCAAAGCTTCGTTGCGGCTCGGCTCTACGGGTGGAAATAACAGGGGAACAAGGCAGTGACGGAAACACCTGAGGCGGCAACGCCTATCGACAGCGGATTGGCGTGCCTGGTGGTCTTGGCGCGGTTTCATGGCGTGGCGGCTGACCCCACCCAATTGGCGCACGAGTTTCAGGAAAGCGGTCGGGCATTCGGAGTGCAGGAGATCTTGCTGGCCGCCAGGGCGCTGAAGTTGAAAGCCAAGGCGATGGATTCCAGCATGCAGCGTTTGCAGAAGCTTCCGCTGCCTGCGATGGCGGTCGACGTACATGGCGCGTTCTTCGTCCTTGCCCGCGCGGACGAAAAAAACGTATTGATCCACGATCCGCACAACTCGCAACCCCAAATGCTCTCACATGCACAACTGCGCGAACGCTGGACGGGACAGGCCATTCTTTTCACTTCGCGCGCCTCGATCGCAGGCGAATTGGCACGCTTCGATTTCAGCTGGTTCGTTCCAGCGGTGGTGAAGTACCGCAAGCTGCTGGGCGAAGTGTTGCTGGTTTCCTTCTTCCTGCAATTGATCGGACTGGCCACGCCGCTGTTTTTCCAGGTGGTGATGGACAAGGTGCTGGTGCACCGCGGCATCAATACGCTGGATGTCATTGCAATAGGTCTGCTTTTTTGCTCGATCTTCGAATCGGTGTTGAGCGGGTTGCGCACGTATATTTTTTCCCACACCACCAGCCGCATCGACGTGGAGCTGGGGGCGCGCCTGTTTCGCCATCTGCTTGCACTGCCGCTGTCTTACTTCCAGGCACGCCGGGTGGGCGATTCGGTGGCACGCGTGCGTGAGCTGGAGAACATTCGCAGTTTCCTGACGGGTAACGCCATCACATTGGTAATGGATGTGTTGTTCTCGTTTGTCTTTATCGCCGTGATGCTGGTTTATAGCGGATGGCTGACCTTGGTAGTGGTGGCTTCGCTGCCGCTTTATGCCTTGCTTTCGGTACTACTGACACCACCTTTGCGCGCCCGCTTGCGTGAAAAGTTCAATCGCGGTGCGGAAAACCAGGCATTTCTGGTCGAAACGGTGAGCGGCATCCAGACGGTGAAGGCGATGGCGGTAGAACCGCAGATCACTCGGCAGTGGGACAACCAGGTCGCCGGCTATGTCGCTTCCGGCTTCCGTACCACAAGCTTGGGCACCGTCGCCCGCGAAGGCGTGAATTTCGTAAGCAAGCTTGTCACCGCAATGACTCTTTGGGTGGGAGCGCGACTGGTTATCAACGGGGATCTCAGCGTGGGCCAGTTGATTGCGTTCAATATGCTGGCAGGCCGCGTAGCGCAGCCGATCATGCGGATTGCCCAGCTATGGACGGATTTCCAGCAGACGGGTGTCTCCATGCAGCGCCTGGGGGACATCCTCAATACGCCAACCGAGACGCCAGCTTCGCATCGAAGTCCGATGACCTCGCTGATCGGACAGATACAACTTGATGCCGTCACCTTTCGCTATCGACCTGATACGCCCGAGGTTTTGCAGGGTATCGACCTGTCGATCCAGCCGGGCGAGGTGATCGGTATCGTCGGGCGCTCCGGTTCTGGCAAGAGCACGCTGACCAAGCTTGTGCAACGTCTTTACATCCCTGAACGAGGCCGGGTGTTGATCGATGGCGTCGATCTGGCCATGGTGGATGTGTCCTCGTTGCGTCGCCAGATCGGGGTGGTGCTGCAGGAGAACGTGTTGTTCAACCGAACCGTTCGCGCGAACATCGCGCTGGCCGATCCCGGCGCATCGATGGAAGATGTTGTTGAGGCGGCCAAACTGGCCGGTGCCCATGAGTTTATTCTGGAGCTGTCCGAGGGCTACGACACGATGGTGGGGGAGCAGGGGGCCTCCCTGTCTGGGGGGCAGCGACAGCGCATTGCGATCGCGCGCGCCTTGATGACCAACCCGCGGATTCTCATCTTCGATGAAGCCACCAGTGCTTTGGATTATGAGTCGGAGCGCATCATCCAGACCAATATGCGCGCCATCTGCCAGGGAAGAACGGTCATTATCATCGCGCACCGGCTGTCCGCGGTGCGCGATGCGCAACGCATCATCGTCATGGATCACGGCCGCATCGTCGAGCAAGGAAGCCATCATGAGCTGCTCGAGCGCCAGGCTGGCCACTACTCTCGCCTCTATCGGATGCAACAAGCATGAGTATGCTTCGCGCCATTGACGACTTACGGCGTCGTTATACCCAGGCGTTTACCGTGTCGTGGACGATACGGCATGAGCTCGATACGATCTCGCGCCTGCGACATGAGAGCGAATTTCTACCGGCCGCGCTTGCCTTGCGTGATACCCCCGTTCATCCGGCTCCCCGTGTGGTGGCTGGCGTGATCATCGGATTGCTAGGTGTGGCCGTAATATGGGCAGCGGTTGGCAAGGTGGATGTGGTCGCCAGTGCACCCGGGAAGATTGTTCCCAATGGCGAAGCAAAGACGATCCAATCGCAGGATACGGCGGTGGTGACGGTGATCCATGTCAAGGATGGCCAGAAGGTCCGGCAGGGCGATCCGCTGATCGATTTGGATGCTACCGATGCCATGACCGATGCATCCCGGGCACAATCGGATCTTTATTCGACGCGGGCTGAAATGGCGCGTGCACAGGCGATGCTGGATGCCATCGCACATCATCATTCGCCGAAGATGGACGCCAGTCTATTGCCGAGTTCCAAGTCAGAGCAGCTATCAGAGCAGCTATCAGAGCAGCATATCCTGGATGGTGAGTATGCGGACTACGTCAGTAACCTTAACAAGATGAACGCGGATATTGCGCAGAGCCAGGCGAGCCTGCGCGAAACCGATGACGAAATCAGCAAGCTGTCCTACACACTCCCCATCGAGCAGCAGAAAGAGAAGGACTATGCCGATCTGATCGTGAAAGGCTACGTCGGGCGCCACGATTATTACAACGAGAAACAGGCGGTGATCCAGATTCAACAGGATCTCGCAGCACAGCGCGATAAGCATACCGAAATCATGGCGGCTCTGGATTCAGCTGTCCGCAAGCGGGATGCCTACATTGACGATGTACGCCGCACCTGGTTGGAAAAAATACATGACGATGATCAGAAGGCCAATGAACTGGTGCAGGACTTGGCCAAGGCCAGTCAGCATCGACGGTTGATGCATCTGACGGCGCCAGTGGATGGCACGGTGCAGCAATTGGCCATTCACACAATTGGCGGCGTGGTCACGCCGGCACAAACGTTGATGACGATCGTGCCTGCTGGGTCGAACCTGCTGGTTGAAGCAATTATCGACAATCAGGACATTGGCTTTGTGAGGGAAGGTCAGGGGGCGGAAATCAAGGTCGAGACGTTTCCTTTCACCCGCTATGGCACCTTGCATGGCACTGTGACCGAGGTATCCAACGACGCCAAGCAGGACGACAAGCTGGGCCTGATCTTCACCGCCGAAGTGGCTCTGCCGCGTGACACCATGCAGATCGATGATCGGCTGATCAAGCTCACGCCAGGCATGGCCGTAACTGCGGAGATCAAGACCGGGCGCCGCCGCATTATCAGCTACCTGCTGAGTCCGCTTGTTGAACATGTCCATGAAAGCCTGCATGAGCGCTAAGCAGAATTCTTGGTGCTTCCTGCGTTTTTATTCGTCATTTGCCCAACGGTAGAATCATTTTGCGACTGCTACTTATTCATCAGAATTTGCCCGGTCAGTACCGTCACCTGCTTGTGCACTATGGACAACAGCCAGGGCATCAAGTTGTCGGACTCGGCGAAATGAAACGTCTCAAGGAGAATATTCGCAAGCCAATACCTGGCGTGAAGCTTGTGGGATATGAAACCCCACCGGCCATCTCGGTCGGCACGCTTCCCACGTTGCGAACGACCGAAGCGGCCGTGCAGCGGGGACAAATGGTGTTGACCGCGTTGCTACGCCTTAAGAAGGCGGGCTTCTACCCGGATGTGGTCTATGCCCATCCGGGATGGGGCGAGACCTTGTTTCTTAAAGATGTATTCCCGCGAGCACGGTTGGTTCACTTTTGTGAGTTTTACTACCATACGATCGGGCAGGACTTTAACTTCGATCCAGAATTTCCGAATTCGGCGGACGATGTGCTACGCCTCCGGGTGAGGAATTTTCACCACTTGATGGCGCTCGAGCAAGCCGATATCGGTATCGCACCGACGGTGTGGCAAAAGACACGTTTCCCGCTGATCTATCAGCCCAAGATCGAGGTTATCCATGACGGTGTCGACACGCTGGCCGTTGCCCCCGATCCGGAAGCCTTCGTGCAGTTTCCCAAGAAGCAGCTTCGGTTGACGCGCAAGGATGAAGTGATCACTTTCGTCAGCCGCAACCTGGAACCTTATCGGGGCTTTCATACCTTTATGCGGACTTTGCCGGAACTGTTGAAGTCAAGGCCTAAAGCGCATGTCATTATCGTTGGCGGCAACGATGTGTCATACGGAAGACGGCTGCCAAACGGAACGTATCGCGAGAAATACCTCGCTGAAATCGAAGGACGCTATGACGCGAGCCGTGTCCACTTCGTCGGCAAGCTACCCTACACGACGTTCCTTCGTGTTTTGCAGGTCTCCACGGCCCATATTTATCTGACGTACCCCTTCGTGCTGTCGTGGTCGATGATGGAGGCTATGGCTGCAGGATGCCTGGTGATCGGCTCGCGCACGCCACCAGTCGAAGAAGTGATTGAGGATGGCAAGAACGGGTTACTTGTAAACTTCTTCTCACCCGATGAGCTCATTGGGGCGATTAATCGCTCATGTGATGCACCTGATCGGCTGCAGGGGATTCGTGAGCAGGCGCGTAAAACCATTATTGAGCGCTACGATCTGCAGACTGCCTGCTTGCCGCGACAAAAGGAAATCATTGAGGGCTTGTCACCATCCATAGCCTTACCGCTGGTTTCGGTGGGGTAAATTCAAATTCAGCAGAGCACTTAGTCTTCGCCCATGGTTAGGACATATCCCGCATGTATCGGCAAGGGACAGAGCCTGCGCGGCGTCAGGGCGATGCCAGGCCGAAGGCTGCAGAACGTCTCGTAGGATGGATGGTTAACCGACGTGAACGAAACAGGTCCACGGGCGGGCGATTAGAACGGGTTATCGGGGGTAGGGCGAGCGTCCGTTGCTTTCGATCCTGAAATGTCATCCGACGCCTTGATCTGGCTGCCACAAAGCCGCCAGTCGGAGCTTTGCCCACGCCCGGCATGCGCAGTTTGGGTTCGGCGCGGGAGAGGAGCTACGTGCCATTTGCGCCCATGGTGCCATCCGCTTGCAAATCACCCACGCACGGCTTACAGTGAACCATATGGTTCACTATCAAGCCCGCCTTGACGCAACGTTCGCCGCACTCTCGGATGTCACCCGACGCGGTGTGCTCGAGCAGCTCGGCGGTTCAAACGCCTCAATTACCGACCTTGCCCAGCGGTTTCACATGACCCTCACGGGCATGAAGAAGCACGTCAGTGTTCTGGAGCAGGCGGGGCTGGTGACCACGGAAAAGGTCGGGCGTGCACGCATCTGCAAGCTCGGACAGCGCCGGCTGGAAGAAGAGGCCGCCTGGATCGAGCGGCACCGTCAACTCTGGAGCGCACGCTTCGATGCGCTGGACGAGCTTGTCGAACACCTGAAATGCAAGGAGAAGGCAGATGCCCAACGTAAAAGAAGGTAGTCCCGCCGCCATGAATAGCACCAACGTGGAACGCAAGTCCGACCGTGAACTCCTCGTGACGCGAACGTTCAATGCCCCCGTGCACATCGTTTTCGAAGCGTGGAGCAACCCTGAATTGTTCAAGCAGTGGTGGGTTCCGAAGTCAGTGGGCATGTCGCTGGTCTCGTGCGATATGGATGTTCGCACCGGGGGCGCGTATCGCCTCGTGTTTAGCCACCCAGACTTCGATCAACCGATGGCGTTCTTCGGCACGTACAGAGAAGTAACGCCGCACAAGCGCATCGTATGGGCGAACGAAGAAAGCGATGAGGGTGCCGTGACTACGGTGACGTTCGAAGAGCATGACGGCAAGACGCTGGTCACCTTCCACGAACTCTATCCCACCACAGCGGCCCTCGAAGAAGCGCTCGCCGGTTCGGCAGAAGGCCTGCCCGAACAGTTCGCGCAGCTGGATGAGTTGCTCGCAGGCAGATCGTGACCACCCCGTAGCCACCGGTGTATGGAAGGGGCGGCGATGAAACACACGATCGCCGCCGCGCTGGTCAGTTCGACACCATGTGAGGACGATATGCTCAGACGCGATTTCCTGAAGACTGCCATGGCGGCC
>Ga0153933_1000274_pt1 | contig 22214 bp, 18 predicted proteins | sample TSNJ017MetaG_FD_102275 | JGI IMG/M metagenome (GOLD analysis project Ga0153933, IMG submission 102275) | Attine ant fungus gardens microbial communities from New Jersey, USA - TSNJ017 MetaG | ecosystem: Host-associated > Fungi > Mycelium > Unclassified | place: USA: New Jersey, Wharton State...
ACCCCAACAATCTGCTCCACAGAAAACTTCTTCTTCGGCATCTTCCCTCCAAGCCATCTCCATGGCCTCGCTATGCCGAAAGACTAACCTTTCCTTTGGTACCGTTTTCGCCAGGCCCATCACAAGGAGAGGTTATGGGACGAGGGAAGAAGTATCAGCCTGATCAGGTTGTGAATTTGCTCCGTCAGATTGAGGTTGCAGTTGCGAACGGCAAAGCGACAGCGCTGGCCTGCAAAGACGCCGGAATCACCGAACAGAGCTACTACCGTTGGCGCAAGGAATATGGCGGCCTGCAGGTGGACCAGGCTCGACGGTTGAAGGAGCTTGAGCAGGAGAACAGCAAGCTGAAGCGACTGGTCAGCGAGCTGAGCCTTGAAAAGCTGGTGTTGAAGGTCATCGCCTCGGGAAACTTCTAAGCCCTGAACGACGGCGTCGGGCGGTGCTTTATGCGCGGCAGAAGCATGGCATGACGGAGCGTCGGGCGTGCCGATTGGTGAACCAGCCACGCGGCACGCAGCGCTACCGTCCGACGCAGCGAGAAGACGAAGATCGATTGACCCAGGCCATCGTCGAGTTAGCCAAGCAGTACGGGCGTTACGGCTATCGGCGCATCACAGTGCTGCTGCAACATGCGGGCTGGCGAGTGGGCAAGGACCGGGTCGAGAGGATCTGGCGTCGTGAAGGGCTTAAGGTTCCGCAGAAGCAGAAGCCACGCGGACGGCTGTGGCTCAACGATGGATCGTGCGTGCGTCTGCGGCCAGAGCACGCCAATCACGTGTGGTCGTACGATTTCATCAGCACGCGCACGCACGATGGTCGGAGCGTGCGCCTGCTGAACCTGATCGATGAATACACCAGGGAGTGTCTGCTGATCCGCGCCGAGCGCCGCTGGTCGAGCGCCAAAGTGATGGAAGCCCTGGCTGACACAATGGTGCGAAAAGGAATTCCAGAGCATATCCGATCGGACAACGGGCCAGAGTTCGTAGCCGTGGATCTGCGCAAGTGGCTTGCTGCGACTGGCGCCAAGACACTGTATATCGAACCCGGCTCTCCATGGGAGAACGGCTACTGCGAATCGTTCAACTCGAAACTCAGAGATGAGTTCCTGAACGGAGAGATCTTTTACTCGATCAAAGAACTGCGCGTCTTGGTGGAACGCTGGCGCGTGCACTTCAACACACGGCGGCCTCACTCCTCGCTGGGTTATAGACCACCAGCTCCGGAGACATGGTTGGCAAACAATAAGGGGCATGGAGAAGTGGAAAACGCTGCGCGTATCCCACTTCTCCACACCCCCGACGACGGCGGCTATCTGAACTCAGAGATTACTGCGCTACACTAACTCCTCCACCGGCACAAATCATCGGGCAGTCCACATTCTTCGGAATCCAGATGAGCGTCGATGCATGCGGGTGATGGGTGAAAGTAGATGCTTTCAATCAGTGGCTCACACCGCTGACGCCGAGTCTTTCGACTGGGCCCGTTTTGACCGAACCCCCGAAATATCCACGATGGTGGGCTTCTCCGCGTTATGCCCGGGCAGTTGATCGTGCAGAACAATATTAAGCAGGGACTTATGGACCCGGATGCGTCCGTTATATTCGATCAAGCCCATTTTGCGGAAACGGTTCATGAAAAAGCTAACGCGGGACCGGGTGGTGCCGATCATCTCTGCAAGAGTTTCCTGTGTGATCGGCGGAATCAGCGTTACTGGTTCACCCGGTTTGCCGAACTCCGCCATCAACAAGAGAATCCTTGCTAGACGCTTTTCACTCGAGTTGAAGAGCTGGTCGACAAGGTCGGCTTGGGTCCGCATGCTGCGGGAAAGCAAAAACGTTAGAAACAGATCGGAAAACGCATGTTCCTCGTGCATGACGCGGATCATCTCCGACCGCTCGATCTTGAGCGCCGTACAGCCGGTAATGGCAGTGGCGGTCGAGAGGCGCAGCCCTGCCACTCCAGCGATCGACTCCTCGCCAATGAAGTCGCCGGCCGAGAGAAGCGTGATGGTTGCCTCCTTACCTCTTTCCGAAACCACAGTGACCTTTACGCGGCCCTTCTGAAGATAGAAGACGGAATCGGCGAGACCACCTTGCGAAAAGAACGCGTGTTTAGGCTTCAATGTGATGATGCGTCGTCCGACGCCTGCTCTCGCAAGAAAGTCAACAACGTCAAACTTGATGTTCTCTGATGCCGTCATCAGAACTGCCTCCTCGGCGGTCTACGCTTTTTCGGGAGGCCACCGATACCCGTCGGAGCGAGTCTATTCCATGCTCCGCTGCGGTGCCTGCGTTCATTGTGATCTCCTTCGGATTTCGAGAAGAGGGTAGCGGGGTTACCGCAAAGATCACGGCTTCAGCTTTTCGCCCTGGCATTCGGGGTGTTGGCATTGGCATGTGAGTTCCGTGACTGTCTTTGCATCGGCGCAGACAACGCTGCAGTACTTCTTCCCATCCGTGGGGGTACAGTTGCATGCGGGGCGTGCGCATTTCGACGTCGTATTCATATAAGACTCCTCTTATTAGAATTTCTCTTCCTTCCGGAAGGTACCTTGGTGGAAAGAAAGCGCAAGGGGTATTGAGAGCGCGTCTGATCCCCGCGCTAGGGCGAGTATCCGGGATTTTCCGCGATTCAACGTCGCACGCACAGATTTAGTGTTTCACCCTGTAATCCGGCGCGCTGATCAATTGGATACATGTGGCTGCATCGGCGGACGGAGTCGAAGAGCTGAAATTAATCGGCCCATTGCGATATAGCCATCATCGTCACTGGCGCTTGTTTGTTTTATGTCTGCTGCATCTCGGCTTGCCTCTCGTTGACGCCCGCGCGGACGATCGCCAGGAATTCATCGGCTCGCAAGCTTGCGCCGCCGATCAGCGCACCATCCACCCCATGTCTGCTTAGTATCGCGGCGGCGTCATCGGGCACAACGCTGCCGCCATACTGTATCGTGACCGCTTCGGCTGCTTCCTCGCCAAATAGCTTCGCGAATCGGCTTCGGAGCATGGCATGCGCATCCTCGGCCTGCTGCGGTGTGGCGTGGTGATCGGCATTGCCGATCGCCCAAACCGGTTCGTACGCGATGCTGATTCGAGGCAAGGCATCGGCTGGAACATTCGCCAATCCCAAGTTGAGTTGCCGGTCGAGCAGCGCCTCTGTCTGATTGGCCTTACGCTGTTCCAGGGTCTCGCCGACGCACAGAATCACATCTAGACCTGACGCCAGGGCAAGCAGAACTTTTTGATTGATGAAGGCATCCGACTCACCTAACTTGTGCCGGCGCTCGCTATGTCCCAGGATGACGTACTTGCAACCCAGGTCAAGCAACATCGTCGGGCTGACTTCGCCAGTAAATGCACCCTCCTGTTCGGGATACATATTCTGTGCTCCAAGCGCAATGCGGCTGCCTTTGAGAATCTCACCGGTCAGGGCAAGATAGGGGAAGGGCGGACAAAGAATCACGGACACGCCATCTTCATTACCCAGACCGTCTACGACTCCCTTGGCTAATTGTCCTGCCTGGGAGGCGGTGGTATGCATCTTCCAGTTGCCGACGATGACCTTTTGACGAGCGTTAGGATGCATCAGGCGACCTCAGCGTTGAGGAGCGGAAAAACCTCATGCGCCATGCTGTCTCGACAATCGCTTTCAACCGCTGCATCGTATTCTCCACCGCGCGCAGCGCGATTGCATCGGGCTCGATGGTACAGAGCATGCTGTGCCGCCTGCACGTTGCGTTGGTCGCCTTGCCAAATCTCTAAACCCGGTTCCTGAATGGCGCGGCCGAATGAAAATCCCACGGCCCACGGCAGTCGCGACCTGAACCGCACATTCATGGCGTTCAGGCGCGCAGAGGCAAGTTCGCCCCTTTGGCCGCCCGACAAAAATGCAACCCCTGGCACAGCAGCGGGGACGGCTTGCAGTAGACATCGAACCGTGGCGTCGGCTACCTCATCCAATGTCTCCTGGTTTACACATGTCGACCCTGGAAGCACCATGTTGGGTTTCAGGATCAGGCCTTCCAGCTTCACCCGTTGCGAGTGCATCTGAATGAAGACAGCTCGCAGCACGGCTTCGGTCACCTGCCCGCACATTTGCAGGGTGTGACCACCCTCCATAAGCACTTCCGGTTCGACCACTGGCACCAGCCCGGCCTCTTGGCACAATGCGGCATAGCGGGCTAACGCCTGCGCATTGGCTTCGGTGCATCCTCGGCTCGGAATACCATCGCCAATGGCAAACACCGCTCGCCACTTCGCGAATCGCGCACCCATTTCGAAATACTCAGCCAGGCGCGTGCCCAGTCCGTCCAAACCCTCGGTGATTTTCTCGCCGGGATGTGCAGCCATTTCCGTCGTTCCAGTGTCGACTTTGATGCCGGGAATGATTCCCGCATCGATGAGCGCTTTTGCAAATGGCGTGCCATCGTCCTTCCGCTGCCGGATGGTTTCGTCATAGAGGATGGCGCCACTGATCGAGTTACCGAGACCGGGAGTGCTCACGATCATCTCCCGATATTTGCGCCGTGTCTCCGCATTCTGCGGAATTCCCCACTTGGCGAATCGGTTGTCGCAGGTTCCAGTGCTTTCATCGATCGCCAGCAGCCCTTTGCCGTTGGCGACCATCATCTGCGCGGTTGCTTGAAGAGCTTGCATGTTCATTTGGTCTCGTTCCATTTCCAGTTCCGTATCTCCGGCAGGTCCCGGCCATGAGCGTTTATGTAGTGTTTGTGCTGGATGAGTTTGTCCAGCATCTGCTGCTTGAGATAAGCACCTTTGGAACCTAGATTCGGTACCCGATCCACCACGTCCATCACTAAGTGGAAACGGTCCAGGTCGTTCTGCACCCTCATGTCAAAGGGTGTCGTGATCGTGCCCTCTTCTTTGTAGCCCCGCACGTGCAGGTTGCGGTTGTTGCGGGCATAGGTCAGCCGGTGGATCAGCCACGGATATCCATGAAAACCAAAGATGATGTGCTTGTCTTTGGTAAAGAGCGAGTCGTAATCCTTCTCGGTCAGCCCGTGGGGGTGTTCGGTGCTGGGCTGCAGCTTCATGAGATCGACGACATTGACCACACGGATTTTCAAATCGGGCAGATGTACGCGAAGGATGGAGACAGCAGCAAGAATCTCGAGAGTGGGCGTATCTCCGCAGCAGCCCATCACCACGTCCGGCTCGCTGTCCTGGTCGTTACTGGCCCATTGCCAGATGCCAATGCCTTCGGTGCAATGTATGACGGCCTGATCCATCGTCAACCATTGCGGAAGCGCATGCTTTCCGGCAACCACCACATTGACGTAGTTGCGGCTGCGCAGGCAGTGATCAAATACAGACAAAAGGCAGTTCGCATCGGCCGGAAGGTAGCAGCGTACGATGTCGGCTTTCTTGTTGATGACATGATCGAGAAAGCCCGGGTCCTGATGCGTAAATCCGTTATGGTCCTGCTGCCAGACATGGGAGGCCAGCAAATAGTTCAGCGACGAAATATCGCGTCGCCACGGCAATTCACGGCATACCTTAAGCCACTTCGCATGCTGACTGAACATAGAGTCGACGATGCGAATAAATGCTTCATAGCTGTTGAACAGACCATGTCTTCCAGTGAGAAGATAGCCTTCCAGCCAACCCTCGCACTGGTTCTCGCTCAGCATGGAATCCAGAACGCGGCCGGCCGGTGCGAGAAATTCATCGTTGCTGAATTCACGCGCGTCCCACTGACGATTGGTAACCTCAAAAACTGCCTGCAGGAGATTCGAGACCGTTTCATCGGGACCGAAGATGCGGAAGTTACGCTTGTCCTGATTCAGTTTGGCAACATCGCGTAAGAACGAACCCAGCACGAGTGTGTCTTCGACCTGCACCGCGCCCGGTGAAGTCACCTTGACCGCATGGTCATGAAAATCCGGCATGCGCAGATCATGCAGAAGAATGCCGCCGTTCGCGTGTGGATTGGCACCCATTCGACGGGTACCCTTCGGCGCCAACTCAGCCAACTCCTGGATGAGTCGCCCGTTCTCGTCGAACAACTCCTCAGCCTTGTAGCTCTTCATCCAGTCTTCGAGGAGCTTGACGTGATTCGGATGCTGGCCATCGACAAGCAATGGCACCTGGTGGGCCCGAAATGTTCCCTCGATCTGGAGACCGTCGACGACTTTCGGTCCTGTCCAGCCTTTGGGCGATTTGAGTACGATCACAGGCCAGCGCGGCCGAGTCGTGTCATTGTTGGTGCGGGCGCCACTTTGGAAACGACGGATGTCCTCAATGGCCTTATCCAGGGTGGCGGCCATAAGTTCGTGCATCTTCTCTGGCTCATCTCCCTCCACAAAGTAAGGCGTCCAGCCGCAGCCCTTTAGAAATTGATCCAACTCCTCATGCTCGATGCGGGCTAATACGGTTGGATTGCTGATCTTATAGCCGTTTAAATGGAGGATCGGCAGCACTGCTCCATCGGTCTTAGGGTCGAGGAACTTGTTGGAGTGCCACGAGGTCGCCAAGGAGGCCGTCTCTGCCTCACCGTCCCCGATGACGCAGGCAACGATCAGATCGGGATTGTCGAACGCCGCACCAAAAGCATGGCTCAGCGAGTAACCTAGCTCGCCGCCTTCGTGAATCGATCCCGGGGTCGTCGGCGCGACATGGCTGGAGATACCTCCTGGGAACGAGAACTGCTTGAACAGCTCTTTCAGCCCGGCTTCGTCCTGGGTGACGTTCGGATAAACCTCGCTCCAAGTACCTTCAAGGTAGACGTTTCCCACGATCGCTGGTCCACCGTGACCGGGGCCAGCGATGTAAAACATGTTCAGGTCGTACTCCTTGATGATCCGGTTCAGATGAACATAGATGAAGTTCTGTCCTGGAGTCGTGCCCCAGTGGGAGACAACCAGAGGCTTCACATGTTCCAGCTTCAGCGGCTCCTTCAAAAGCGGATTTTCATAAAGATATATCTGGCCCACCGACACATAATTGGCAGCGCGCCAGTATGCATTCATTTTGCGCAGCAGCTCTGGAGCGAGCGTATTGGTTCCCTTGATGGACTCCTCTTTGCCTATCGCTTCGGGTGTCTCGTGCAGCAGTTCCTCGGTAGTAAGTATGTCGGTCGGCATCATTCCGTTCCCTTCGTTTCAATGAGCATGAAACAGTTCGGCTGTCGTGCGTTACGGCTGGGCTTCTTAATTCGTCTGTAAGCCGAAAGAAGCCAGCTTGGCAGAGGTGGACTCGTAATCGACATGAAGAATGCTTCGCATGCCCAGGCGTTCCGCGATCTGAACGAACATAGGCGTGTTGTCGATGAAGACGACCTGGGCCGAGGGTGTCTGGGCAATGTCCAGAGCAAGCCGAAAGATCTCGACATCAGGCTTGCGCATGCGAACGAAACAGGAAGAGACGAACGTATCGACAAGCCGGTCGAGCCTGAAGGTGCGAATACGATACGCATTCACTTCGCGGGATTCATTGCTCACCACAACGACTTTGAGGCTGTGTTGAACTTTGAGCTTGGTTACAAGCTCGAGCATCTTTGGGTACGGTTTCGATTGAGCGAACATGAAGTCTCGAAATTGATTCCGGGTGAACGCCCGCTTCTCGTAAAAGACTACCCAACCCAGATAGTCTTCGAAGGAAAGCTTCCCTTCCTCATGTGTCTCGAAGACCAGGCGATGGCGCTGGTCCATCTCTGCCCAGTCCAGCTGAAAGTTCCTGGCCGCTCTTTTGCGAGCGAGATGATCCCACCCATTGGTGAGCAAGACCTCGCCAATATCTACAAACAGTGTCGTGACTGGAGGGACGCGCTTCATTTGTTCTCCGACTACGCTGTCAGGGACATTCACGTTCAGCTTGATCGCCCGTCATTGCAACAGACCCCATCCCGCCCCGTGGAGTGCCTTCGTGTCAGATAGGATCTGAGCCGCAACTGCTCTATGGTCGGATCTAAGGCGAGATGATGTGTGGCTGGCCACACTCCCGGTCTTGATAATAGAAGCCTAACCAAGAGGTGAGTCGGTTGCTGGTCAAATTTGACCAGCCTGGTGCTCTTATCTTGGCCGATACTAAGGCCGGCGGAGCGCAGGATATATTCTGCTCGATCCATATCCGTTGTTAACGGCGGGATAAGCCTGTCCTATTCGTGGGTGACGTTTAGCGACGCGAGTCCGCTTCTAAGAAACATGCCGTCCGTCGCGAACGATTTCGTAGAAGCTGAAACACACAGCAGGTCTCAATAGAAGCTTCGTCAAGGATCACACTTTTTGACCGCAGAGTTGTGAGCATCCCGATAACTAAGCCGAAGTCACTGAGCCAAGCAGACGAGGAGAGATTCATCGTGAGCCCAGATCTCGAAACCCCGCAATCGAAGCATGAGTCAAACCAGGATTCGCAGCCTGAGGCCAAGAATGGTACGAAGTCCGATTCAAAAGCTCAGGCGAAGCAGGATTTGAAGCCTGACGCTAAGTCCACGTCCAAGGATGACCTTAAGTCGATTCCCATGCCGGAGCTGCAGAAGAACCTGGGATCCACCACAGACGGCCTTACCCAGGTCGAGGCTCAGAAGCGGCTGACGCAATATGGTCCCAATGAGATCGCGGAAAAGAAGACGAATGAGTTTCTTAAGTTCCTCAGCTATTTCTGGGGTCCCATCCCATGGATGATTGAAGCCGCCGTGATCCTCTCGGGTGTGGTCCGGCACTGGCTGGATTTTTTCATCATCCTCCTGCTGCTTTGTTCGAACGCGGTGGTCGGTTTTTGGGAAGAACATCAGGCGGGCAACGCGATTGCGGCGCTTAAGGCGAAGCTGGCGATCAATGCCCGCGCCAAGCGCGACGGAAAGTGGACCACTCCGAAGGCCAGCGAACTGGTGCCGGGCGATGTCATCCGTCTGCGCCTGGGCGACATTGTTCCGGCTGACGCACGTTTGCTGGCGGGCGATCCCATCGAAGTAGACCAGTCGGCGTTGACGGGAGAATCTTTGCCGGTTACTGCCAAACCCGGCGGAGCGGTTTTTTCGGGTTCGATTGTGCGCCAGGGCGAGATCGACGCCATGGTGTATGCCACAGGGACAAACACCTACTTCGGCAAGACAGCGCAATTGGTGCAGGAAGCTCACACCGTCAGCCATTTCCAACGCGCCGTAATGAAGATCGGCGACTACCTGATCGTTCTGGCGGTGGCGCTGGTCGCGCTGATCCTTGTTGTCGCGCTCTTTCGCGGCGACAAGGTGCTCACTACGTTGGAATTCTGTCTGGTGCTTCTGGTGGCCGCGATCCCCGTGGCCATGCCCACGGTGCTCTCGGTAACCATGGCCGTGGGCGCCCGTTTACTGGCGAAGAAAGAAGCGATTGTGACCCGGCTTTCGGCCATCGAAGAGCTGGCCGGCGTCGACATGCTGTGCTCAGACAAAACCGGCACCCTGACCCAGAACAAACTGACCTTGGGCGATCCCTTCAGGGTGAACAATATCCCCGCAGATCAGGTCATTCTCTGGGCGGCTCTCGCTTCACGCGCGGAAGACAAGGACACCATCGACCTGGCCGTCATCGGTGGGGTGAAAAATGATGACGCGTTGAAAAGTTATCAAATACTGCACTTCGCGCCGTTCGACCCGGTGCACAAGCGCACCGAAGCCACCGTCAAAGGCTCGGACGGCAGGCAGTTCTTTGTAGCCAAGGGCGCGCCTCAGGTCATTCTCGAGATGTCGACGAACAAGGGCGAGGTAAAGGCTGCGGTCGAGAAAGCCGTCAATGAATTTGCCGGACGCGGCTTTCGCTCGCTGGGCGTGGCGCGCGCTGACGATGAAGGCAAGTGGCAGTTCGCCGACGTGCTGCCGTTGTTCTATCCGCCGCGCGAGCAGGCCAAGGCTACCATCGCCAGCGCCCAGCAGATGGGCGTGCACGTCAAGATGGTCACCGGCGATCAGATTGCAATCGCTCAGGAAACTTCCCGGCAGTTGGGGCTGGGCACGAACATCCTCGATGCGAGTGGATTGGGTGACACCAAACTGCAAGCGAGTACCCAGACCGCTGAAGCCATCGAAAATGCGGACGGCTTTGCCCAGGTCTTCCCGGAACACAAGTACTTCATTGTGGATGTGCTGCAGAAGCGCGGCCACATCGTCGGAATGACAGGCGATGGGGTAAATGACGCGCCGGCACTCAAGAAAGCAGACTGCGGCATTGCGGTTTCCGGCGCGACGGACGCCGCACGCGCGGCCGCCTCCATCGTGTTGTTGACATCCGGACTGTCTGTGATCATCGACGCCGTCAAGGAGAGCCGGCGCATCTTCCAGCGGATGAACAGCTATGCCATGTACCGCATCGCCGAAACGCTGCGGGTGCTGCTGTTCATGACGCTCGCGATCCTGGTGTTCAACTTTTATCCGCTGACTGCGGTAATGATCGTAATGCTGGCGTTGCTCAACGACGGCGCCATCCTGTCCATCGCTTATGACAACGTTCAGTATAAGGACAAACCCGAAGCCTGGAACATGCGCCTGGTACTGGGAATATCCACTGTACTTGGCGTCGTCGGAGTTATCGCTGCGTTCGGCCTCTTCTATCTCGGCGACCGCGTCTTCCATCTCGACCGCGGACACATCCAGACCCTGATGTATCTAAAGCTTTCTGTGGCCGGACATCTAACGATTTTCCTCACGCGCACGCGCGGTCCATTCTGGTCCATACGTCCGGCTCGAATTCTCTGGATGGCGGTGCTCGGCACTCAGACTGTGGCGACTCTGATTGCGGTATATGGGCTGTTCATGACGCCTCTCGGTTGGAAGTGGGCAGGTTTCGTTTGGGGCTACGCGATTGTCTGGGCTCTCCTCAATGACCGCGTGAAGCTGCTTGCCTATCGGATTCTGGACCCGACCAAAGCCCCCCTGCTGGCGAAGAAGCCGCCGGTCGACCTTACGCGGCAGATCGCGGCACGGGCATACGAGCTTTACCGGGAACGGGTGCGAGGCGAAAGCTCGCAGGATCAAGACTGGCTTGAGGCCGAGCGGGAGACCAAGAGCGTTCAGACAGAACATCCGAAGGTTGCGTAAGTATTCTGCCGGTGATGCCGTTGCCGGCAGCGTCCAGCAATAAGTACTTGCTTGGGGAGAAATGAAAATCAATTCGCAAGATTCTCAGGACGGAACAAAGCAGAGAGGACCATTGAGTATGTCTACTAAAGAGCAGATTCTTACCGTCCATGAGGATCGGAGGCCAGTACCGACTCGCCGGTTCTATGAGAAAGTATGTGCGCCATTCAGCTTCCACCTCGATAGCCTCCCGGAGATGAAGTGAGCGATCCCAACGAATTCACTCCTGGACCGCAGATTGAAGGACACGATGCGCTGGTTGAATTAGCGCTCAATCTTCACTGGTCCTGGAATCATGGGTCCGACCAACTATGGGAAAGCCTGGATCCCGATTTGTGGAAGGCTACACAGAATCCTTGGGTGATCCTGCAGACCGTTTCGAGAGACAAGGTCAATTCATTGTTGGCGCAGCCGGAATTTCGTCAGCATGTCGACGGCCTGCTACGTCAGAATCGCGAATCCTTCAGATCCCAGGCATGGTTCCAGAAGAAGCACCCGGATACTTCGCTCACCTCCGTCGCCTATTTCAGTATGGAGTTCATGCTGAGCGAAGCGTTGCCTATCTACTCCGGCGGCCTCGGCAATGTGGCCGGCGATCAGATGAAAGCAGCCAGCGATCTCGGGGTTCCGGTGGTTGGCGTGGGCCTCCTTTACGGTCAGGGATATTTTCGTCAGGATTTCGACTCGGACGGACGCCAGCGCGTACTTTACCCGGTGAACGACCCCGGTCAGTTGCCCATCCGGCCACTGCGGCTAGCGAACGGAGAGTGGCTTCGATTCCAGATTCAATTGCCCGCTTCGAAGATCTGGCTGCGCTGCTGGGAAGTGTCCGTTGGAAGAACGAAGCTCTACCTGCTCGATACCAACGACTTCGCGAATACGGCTGCTCATCGCGGAATTACCAGCGAGCTCTATGGCGGCGACGCAGAGATGCGCCTGAAGCAGGAGATCGTTCTTGGTGTCGGCGGATGGCGATTATTGCGGGCCGTAGGTTTGCAGCCCGAGGTATGCCATCTAAATGAGGGTCATGCCGCGTTCGCAGTGCTCGAAAGGGCGCACTGCTACATGGAGGATCATAAGAAGCCGTTTGACCTGGCCATGAATGTCACACGAGCGGGGAATGTCTTTACCACGCACACTGCGGTAACCGCCGGGTTTGACCGCTTCGATCCCGAGCTCATTCGCAAGTATCTGAGTCATTACGCGCAGGATGAACTCGCGATCTCATTGGACGACTTGCTCGCGTTGGGACGGGAAAACCGCGAAGATGCTGCGGAGTCGTTCAATATGGCTTGGCTCGCAGTCAGAGGCAGCGGCCAGATCAACGGTGTGAGCAAGCTTCACGGAGAAGTAAGCAGACATATTTTCCAACCGCTCTTTCCGCGATGGCCACAGCAGGAAGTTCCGATCGCCTCGGTAACCAATGGAATTCATGTGCCGACCTGGGATTCAGCTGAGGCGGATAGGCTCTGGACCACGGCTTGCGGCAAGCTACGTTGGCGTGGCGACAGCCCGGTCGAGGATGACATCCGGCAACTCACTGACGCGCAGTTGTGGCATATGCGCTCCGAAGGGCGAAAGACGCTGATCGGTAAAATGCGCAGGCGGTACGCACGGCAGATTGCCGCAGAGGGCGAGTTCTCTTTGAACGCCGACCGAATTTTCAATGAGGATGCATTGACGCTGGGATTCGCACGTCGCTTTGCCACCTATAAGCGCCCGAATCTTCTATTGCATGATCCCGAGCGGTTGATTCGTCTGCTTTCCAATCCCGAGCATCCTGTGCAGCTGATTCTTGCCGGCAAAGCCCACCCTAAGGACCTGCCTGGACAAGCGCTGATCCAGAAATGGAACCAATTCATCAAACGTCCAGAGGTTCGCAGCAGCGTTGTCTTCCTGAGCGACTACGATATGCTGCTGACTCAAGAGCTTGTACAGGGCGTTGATCTATGGATCAACACGCCGCGGCGTCCATGGGAGGCCTGCGGAACGAGTGGAATGAAGGTTCTGGTCAATGGCGGTCTGAACCTTTCCGAATTGGACGGCTGGTGGGCGGAAGCCTATTCCCCAGAGGTTGGATGGGCCATCGGGGACGGCAAAGAACACGGCGACGATCCAGCGTGGGACGCTCAAGAGGCCGAAGCCTTATATGCTCTGTTGGAGCGTGAAGTCATCCCGGAGTTTTACGACCGCGATGAACAGGGCATGCCGTCGAAGTGGTTAGGGCGCATCCGTGAGAGTATGGCGGTTCTCACTCCGGAGTTCTCCGCAGGCCGCGCAATTCGCGAATACACCGAGAAACATTATCTTCCCGGGGCCTCTGCTTTCAGAGAGCGCGCCGCCAACGACAGCACGCTTGGCGCAAGCTTGCTCCAGTGGCAGCAGGCGGTCGCTCGGCATTGGAGTGCCGTGCGCATCGGTGCGGTAGACATCGAAACACATGATGGGCAGCATTTCTTTCGAGTAGAGGTCATTCTGGGCGGCCTCGATGCGAATGAAGTGATTGTTGAACTCTATGCAGATGGCCGCCAGCAGGGTGGATCTGTTGTAGAGCTCATGACCGCATGCAAAGCTTGTGCAAATTCGACGGGAGTTACAACCTATTCCGCTCGGATCGCTGCAAATCGTCCCGCGAAGCAATACACCGCGCGCATGATTCCCCAGCATGCAAGCGCTTCAGTGCCACTCGAAGCTGCGCAAATCCTGTGGCAACGCTGATCGACGGTGCGATTCGGCAATGAAGTGAATCTATTGGAAACGGGCGCAAGAGCTTGACGAAAGCCGAGTGCAAGAGAGGACAGGATGCTGAAGACTTCTAATCCGACGACCGCAAAGATCAGGGAACCGTTCGAACCTGCTGTTCCGTGGCTGGAAACGCAAGCCGAGGTGATCTCCTGCCACTACGAGTTCGCCAGGATGAACACCTTTACGCTCGGCATCTCGCCTGACTCCAACCGGTTCTCAATCTCCTTCACCTACTATGCCCACGCCAAAACCTACAGCGGCGACTTCACTTCCCCTGTTTCAATGGTGCAGGGTAAGACCTTCCCGGTCTTTTACAATCCGCTGAAACCACAGGACAACAGCCGGTCCCAATCTGGGGCCACCGAATCGGGCTCAAGCGGCGGAAGGCCTCTCTACGCCATCGGCATTGCCGGATCTATCGTCATTTCGCTCCTATACCTCGCCATGATGCAAGGGTGCAATTAATCGGAAGCGGGGAAACGGCACAGCGATTGGTCAGTGGCTGTAGGTTCTAAAGGCCGCCCAGGTAAGTAGCGTGTGAATGGAGTCGGAGATGGACCTAAATCAGAAGTCCGTTGAGTTCCAGAGGACTATGGCTCAGGGAACACTTGTCAGCCATCCCTATCCCCTCGGACCCACCATAACTCCCGAAGGAACCAATTTCAGCGTCCTTTCCGCCAATGCCACCGGAATGGAGCTCGTGCTCTTTGACCATGCAGACGACTCTCAGCCGGCTCGGGTCATTGCTCTCGATCCGCTCCTCAATCGCACCTCTCACTACTGGCATATCTTGGTATCCGGAATCAAGCCGGGACAACTCTACGGATACCGTGCCGATGGTCCCGACGATCCTCCGAACGGACATCGTTTTGATCGGCACAAGGTTCTACTCGACCCTTACGGAAAGAGCGTGTGCATAGGAGAAAATTATGATCGCGCTGCCGCCGGCCGCTCGGGAGATAATGCTGCGGCCTCGATGAAAAGCGTAGTGGCCGATCTAAGTACCTTCGATTGGGAGGGGGATCAGACCCTTAATCGGCCGTTCCGCCGGACAGTCATCTATGAAATGCATGTAGCCGGATTTACGCGTCACCCCGACTCGGGTGTCCCGGCTGCCAAACGAGGCACGTACCTCGGAGTCGTCGAAAAGATACCTTATCTTCAGGCATTGGGTATTACAGCCGTTGAATTGATGCCGGTCTTCCAGTTCGATGTCCAGGACGCATTGCCAGGTCTCAGCAATTACTGGGGCTACAGTCCCGTATCCTTCTTTGCTCCGCATCTTTCCTACAGCGCCAGCAAGGATCCCCTGGGTTGTCTGGACGAATTTCGCACCATGGTAAAGGAGCTGCACCGGGCCGGTATCGAAGTCCTCCTCGACGTGGTGTACAACCATACCGCCGAAACGGATGAGAGAGGACCGACACTCTGCTTTAGAGGGCTGGAAAATAGCTTTTACTACATTCTGAATAAGGATAAGGCTACCTACGCGAATTATACCGGCGCCGGCAACACTCTCAAGGCGAACCACTCCGTGGTAAAGCGTCTCATTCTCGACAGCCTGAGGTATTGGGTTTCCGAGATGCATGTCGACGGGTTTCGTTTTGATCTTGCCTCCATCTTTTCACGCGACGAGTCGGGCAAGCCGATGGTGAATCCTCCCATCCTTTGGGATATCGATTCCGATCCTGTTCTTGCGGGAACCAAGCTCATCGCCGAAGCGTGGGATGCAGGCGGCCTGTATCAGGTCGGCAGCTTCGGGAGAGATAGGTGGAAAGAATGGAACGGACTATTTCGTGACAATATCCGGAGCTTTATCAAGAGCGACCGGGACACGGTCGCAAACCTGCGGGAACGTCTTACTGGAAGCTTCGACCTCTACAAGATGGGAGATCGGCCGGCAGGACAAAGCATTAATTTCGCCACCTGTCACGACGGTTTTACACTCAACGATCTTGTCTCCTACAACCTCAAACACAACGAGGCAAACCATGAGCTTGATAGTGATGGCATGAATGCCAACCTCAGCTGGAATTGCGGCTTGGAGGGGCCTACAAACGACGAAACAATCGAAAGTCTGCGCCTGCAGCAAATCAAGAACTTCTTCACACTCACGCTGCTCTCGATTGGAACACCGATGCTGCTGATGGGAGACGAGGTTCGACGCACACAACATGGAAACAACAACGCCTATTGTCAGGACAATGAGACCAGCTGGTTCGACTGGAACTTATGCGCCCCCAATGCTGACCTGATACGGTTTGTGCAGCACCTGATTCGTGTGCGTCTCGACTTCGACCATGGAATCGAAGGCGGCAGGAAAACGCTCGAGGACTATCTCACCGAGGCTCGTATCGAATGGCACGGCGTTGAGCTTGGTCAGCCCGACCGGAGCATCGATTCGCACAGCGTCGCCTTCACTCTGCATAGCTTCGTCAGCAGCCAGGTAAGGTATATCGCCATGAATGCCTACTGGAAACCACTCGAGTTCGCGCTTCCTCCTGTCACGGGGACCAAGGACGCAGGCTGGCTTCGGCTTATCGACACGTCTCTTCCGTCCCCCGACGACATTCTCGAAGAGGTGGCGGGAGTGCCGGTGACAGGCCCGAAGTATTTCGTCAGTCCGAGGTCTATCGTTATGTTGCACTATGACTACGCGACAGGAGATCAGACAGCGATGGATCGCCGATCTGATGCCTAAGAAGAAGTTCCTATTCCTTCGATCATCCGGTGCCCGGGTCCATCAACATGCCGATGCGCTATGGCTTAAACACGCGCATCTAAACCGGCACGAAAATCGGCCTGTTGATCGCCGCCTAAACAAGCAATGATTGCCTCGACAACTAGCTTCGTGTCTTCAGGTCCCCGGACCGGAATAGAAATGACTCCTGCCTGTTCCGCAGGATAGTCGTTTCCTCCCTCGAACAAAGCATCCCCGACAAAGATCATCTCTTTCAGCGAAATACCAAGGATGTCCCGGAGCTTTTTAACTCCATAGGCTTTGTCGATGCCCGGCTTGGTGACATCGATCGATGTCGCACCACCCATTCGGACAGAGAACTCGGGAATGAGTGTGTCAAGAATCCCTTTGATCTTTTTCCGTTTGTCGTAATTGGGATCCCAGGTGTTTTTTTCGGGCAGCGGGGCTTGCTGACCTAACGCGGAGTAGGTTATCTGGCTTCCCCGGTCCTCAATCGACTCTCCCCACACTTTTTCGACCTTGAAGCCAGCGCCTGCGATGGCTTTCTTGAAAGAACTGATGATCTTTTCTTTTTCATCCGCGGTGAAGTCTTCCGAGTAGATCTTTTTCCACTCTCCGGAGTATCGAAAGAACTTGGTTCCGCATGTGGGCAGAAGAGACAGATCGGCGAGACGTCCGTCATGGGGAAGATGAGAGAGCACTTGCTTCTCAAACTGCGGCCAGTCGCCTCCCGAGATCACAGCCACTTTGGCAACTCCGAGAAGATCACCCAGCAATATCGACATTTCGTCATCGAGAGCCGCTTTGCTTTGGGCGAGTGTACCGTCGAGATCAAAAACTATGAGCTTCTTCATTTGTTGTCCATCCTTAACTCGCACGACACTAGACAGCAGATTTGGCCTGTGAACCAACACGCTTCTGTCCGCCTGCCGAGTCTTCCGGGATTGCGATTTCCAATAGGTTTACGTCACTGCTCGGACGAAACGTGCACGCGCCTACTACCGCCGGCAGGAGCCATACTTCACCTTTGCGGACGGCATGTGCATCGCCGCTGTGCTCGATCTGTCCCGAACCCTCAGCGCATAACAGCATGCGTGGAACTCCCTCGGCACCCACAGTGAACGGCAACTCTCCGCGTGTGCGCCACAGACGGAACGCCTCGCAATCGAAGAGCTTCTCTCGCTTTACCGGTGTCTCCGCCTCCACCATGGGAGTCACCAGCCCGGCAGCTCCATCTACAAAATCAATGCAGGCAAGCGCCTGATCGACCTGGAGTTCCCGTGGCTGGCCTGTCTTCGTGTCGACATGACCCCAGTCGTACAGACGAAACGTCGTGTCACTATTCTGCTGAACCTCGAAGACAACAACGTCGCCGCCCAGGGAGTGAACCGTTCCGGCTGGAATGAACACTGCGTCGCCAGGTTTCGGCACAATCTGTGCGAGATGATCCGCAAGAGTTCCATTAGCCAGCGAACTCCAGAGGATCTCCTCTGTAGTTCCAGGCAGCAGCCCTGCGTAGATGAGGCTCTGCTTCTCGGCCTCGAGCACGACCCAAGCTTCGGTCTTTGCAGTTTCATTTGCAGGCTGCGGTGCGTGCGCATACCCGGGATGCACCTGCACCGAGAGCATCTGATGTGCATCGAGGAATTTCAGCAGCAACGGAAAGCGCTCAAAACGAACGGCCAGCCGTCCCATCAATGGCTCGCGAAACTCCTCCATCAGATCACGGATGGTCTTCCCTCTGAGTGATCCGTTTACGACTCGGCTGGCGTGATCATCGCGGTCGCTCAGTATCCAGGCTTCGCCGATCGGGCCATCAGCATGTAACGGAGCGGTCAGCAGATTGGCCAATCGCCGACCACCCCACAGCCGATATTCATAAATGGGCTCGAATCGAAGGGGATACAAGGAGGTCTGATCCATCGATAGCGGTTGCACTACTGACTCGCGGGAATCGAGTGCGGGTGCCTGCGAGGAACCAAGGATAGATCGACACTGGTGATGTAGACGAATAAAGCAAGCGAGATAAAGAACACGCCAACCCAGAAGCGCCAGTCCCGATGCGCGCGTTGCCAGTAGGGTCGTTTGGCATCATGATGATGATGCTGCTTGAAGTCATCCATTTATTCCTGAGTTCTCGTTTTGCGTGGCCCACCTGCCGAATCCGGCATCCGCCCGCGTCTACACGGGTGGATGCTGGTATGCGTATCGACGAATTACATTCTAAGAGCGCTGCTTCCGATCATCACGCGTTGACCAGTTCGCTTTCTTCCACTCGCCTCGATCCATTGCTGCTCGCAGGCAGGCTATCCGGCTGCTGAATAGCCTTTCCCTGGCCGATGCCCATGGTCAGCGCCGTCAGGCCGGCAAGGCCGCCCAGTTGCATGCTCTCGATGGCGGAGCTGGGAACAATCACGATGGTTGAATTTTGCTTCAGGCCTTCATATAGCATGTTCATGCCCCTCAGATGGAACGCGATGGGATCGTTGGCATAAGTTCTGGCAGCTTCGACAAACTTCTCCGCCACCTGACGCTCTGAATCGCCCAGAATCACGCGAGCCTGACGTTCCCTTTCGGCTTGAGCCTGCATCGACATTGCATTCTCTAAAGCGGGAGGAATCAGCACATCCTTAACTTCAACCGAAATGACGTTGATGCCCCAAGGCTCGGTGCGCTCGTCGATAATTGCTCGCAGCACGCTGCTGATTTTGTCCCGGCCTTCCAGCATTTCCGAAAGCATCGTTTTTCCGATAACATCCCGCAATGCTGTTTGGGAGGCCCAACTAATTGCGCTTTGATAATCCGCTACATCGAGTGCGGCCTTTTTCGGATCCACAATCTTCCAGAACAGGACGGCGTCCACATCAACCGGCACCGTGTCTTTCGTGAGTGTCTTCTCAGCCTTGAATGAACTTGTAAGAACGCGAATATCGATCCAATAAGGAATGGTATCGATAAGTGGGATGATGAGAAATAATCCCGGTCCCTGGAGCGAGCGGAATTTCCCCAGACGTAGTACGACCGCCTTGCTCCACTGATCGGCGACCTTGATTCCCGAGGATAAGATTGCAGCGAACAGAAATGCACAACATAAAACCGCAATCGCGGCCAAATTGGCTGAAAGGTTGTACAGCGCAAATGCCACGGCAGCGCCAACGCCGAGAATAACGACGAAGATTAACGCGGGAAACGAGCTGTTTGTTTTCATTTCAAATTCCTCTCACAACCTTGTAGCCAGCTGGATGCCAAAGATTGGCCTTCTTTCAGCTGGCCAGCTCTTCCTAACCTCTACTAAGCAAATACCGTCTCGCCATGGATTGAATATGAGCTATGTGTCGTCCCTGCGATGATGCCCTTCGCTCGATCCACATCTTCCGGCGTGCCATGTACGATCAACAGAAACTTATCGGTCTTCAGCGCAACCTCATATTTGAGGACGCTATCCTTAGGAATTCCGATGCCGATCAAGCCGGCTCCAAGGGCACTCACGCCTCCGACAACCACCGCTCCCTCCAGGCCTGCAACGATCCAGCCAACGAGTGGACCAGCGATAAGAATCGGCCCAAGCCCTGGAATTGCGAAGAGAGCAGAGCCAAACAGCAGCCCCCAGAATCCGCCCCAGAATGCTCCTAGTTTGCCCCAGTGTTTCATCCGATCACCTGTGTTGTAGTAGCCAACCACCTGTTCATCCGTGTGCACGTCCTTCGCAGCTATGGACAGGCTCGTCATGTCGATACCAGCCTGTTGCAGCTCCTTCACCGCATGTTCCGCCTGCTCGTGTGTCTCGTAGATCGCAACAACTGAGTTCTTAACCATTGTGTTTCCTCATGTCTTCGTTTGTGTGGAAGTGTTATCAGATCAAGAAGTCTGATCCTCAGAGGTAGCGTCTGTTTCTGGGGAAACAGTGGCGACACAGATGATCCTCGGTCGCCAGCGATCTGATTCCACCTGCGATCTAAGTCTTCCACGCTGCGCAATAACATGCTGTGCAATCGGATACAGTAATCGGGGCATTCACGAATGACAATCGATATGCAGAGCTGCGGTTCATGGTCGAGCGATGAGCTCGGGCCGCGCTTTGCTTAGTGTCCTTTTGACAATGAAGGAACCGAGGGTCTGGAGAAATTCAACCCGTCTAACCGTTCACTGGCGGCAGCGCTGCCAGCCGCCACACAGAGTAGAACTCTTAAAAGGAAAAACCCGATGCCTGATCAACTTGAAAGCCGCGAAACACCGAAATTCGATATATCGAAAGCGTCGGAAACAGTAGCGGAGAAGCGTCTCGACCGCGCCGCCGAAGAGTCCGCAGAAAAGGCTGAGAAAACTGAGCAGCGCTACGACAGCGAGCACGACATTTTCACGAAATAACATCGTTCAGGAGATTGATACCCAAAGGACCCATGCCTCGCCAGGAGATACATATGTCAGAAGTATCCGTTTCTCGCTTCGTTCCGACGAAGATTCTCTTGCCCCTCGATTTCAGCTCTTCTTCCTATGCTGCTCTGGAAACTGCCACAGAGTTGGCCAGCCACTATGGGGCGGAGATCTACCTTTTACACGTCGTTCCGATGTTGCCCGATTCCACCACCTCTGAGATGCCTATCCAAACGTATCCCGAGCAAGCTTATCTCCGCGACGCCAGGAGTTTTGCGGGAAAAAAGCTGGCACTCTGCGTTGCGACTCTCGTCGCTAAGAGCGTGAAAGTGCATTCCATGGTAGAGGTCGGCAACGATGTCTCTGGCAACATAATGGAGATCATCGAACGGCATCATATCGATATGGTCGTGCTTTCAACCCACGGCATCTCAGGCTGGAAGCCGCTGTTCTTCGGTTCGATCGCCGAGAAGGTTGTCAAACTCGTCGAGTGTCCTCTGTTGCTGCTCCGGGCCGTCAAGACAATTACACCTTCAGAGCCTAACTGTTCAGACCTCGTTCCTACGCTTGCCTAGATTTGATCGTTGCACGGGGTAAAGGCTAATGTTGACGGCCAATGCTCTGCCCAACTACGCGCGACTGCTAAGCAGCGAACAGATTCCGTGGTAGTGGACGCATGGGGGATGAAACGCGTCTTCGTCTTGAAATGACGGCTCGGACGCTATGCCGGATGACTGGGCCTTTAGCCTCCCGAGCTCAAATCGAATATGCCAAAAGTCCCGGGTTATCAGGGATTCAACAGGGTGGCGCAAATAGTAAGAGAGACAACTGGACGAAGGTCTGAGGCTCAGGTCACGAATTTAGAGATACCGTGAGTTGAGGCGCAACTCAGTCGAGTGCCACTCAATTCACCCACCGCGGCCGCAAAAGTGCCACCAAAGTGCCACCAAAATCAAAAAGCAAATCCTAGGATCTCAGCGCCTACTCTTAAATTATTGATTTTATTTGTTTTTTGGTAGCGCCATCGGGGATCGAACCCGAACTCTTCGCCTTGAGAGGGCGACGTGTTAACCAATTACACCATGGCGCCAAATGGACGCTGGCCCGGATGGTTTCCCCGTACAAGCGTGTCCTGCCGTGATGGGCGGACTGCTTATAAGCCAACTCTTTGAATATACCAGAATAGCGCAGCCATTTTGCCGATCTGCGCCCAGCTAGATGCCCAGTTTCTTGACCTCTTCGTTGTAGTACTTGCGATAGAGGATGTCCCACTCCTGGCTGCCTTCCGGGATGATCTTGCGCTGGGACTGGATCTTCAGCTTGG
>Ga0153933_1000275_pt1 | contig 22154 bp, 18 predicted proteins | sample TSNJ017MetaG_FD_102275 | JGI IMG/M metagenome (GOLD analysis project Ga0153933, IMG submission 102275) | Attine ant fungus gardens microbial communities from New Jersey, USA - TSNJ017 MetaG | ecosystem: Host-associated > Fungi > Mycelium > Unclassified | place: USA: New Jersey, Wharton State...
CCGATCTGGACGCGCGGCGCGAGAACGGGCGCAACCATCGACGGGACCGAGCAAGCGCTTGCAGCAGGCATTCCGCTCGCGCGTTTCGCCACGCCGGAAGAAGTGGCCAAAGCCGTGCTGTTCCTCGCGTCGGATGACGCCTCGGGCACCACTGCGGCGGAAATCGTGGTCGACGGCGGCACGACGGGTGCACCGTGGGGCGCGCCGCTGTTTCGCAAGGGATAAGGAGAGGGCCCGAGGCCCGCTTTCCTGATGCAGTGCCGTCGCTGGCCGTGCGCCCGAATCCGCGTAAGCGATTCGGGCGTTAGCCTTAGCGGCGCTTCATCAACCAGATAAAAAAGATCCCGCCAATTGCAGCCGTCGCCACGCCGATCGGCAAGTCTTCGGGCGCAATGAGCGTGCGGGCCGCCACATCCACCCAGATCAGGAAGATCGCGCCGGACAGCGCGGTCACCGGCAACAGGCGCCGGTGATCGGTGCCGACGAAGCGGCGTGCGATATGCGGAATCATCAAGCCGACAAAGCCGATCGACCCGCTCATCGCGACCATGACGCCGGTCATCAGGGACGCCACCACGAACACCTGAACACGCAGCGCAGAGACGTTGATGCCCAGGGTCGACGCGGTCTGGTCGCCCGCCATCACGGCGTTCAACGAACGCGCCGTTGCGCTCAGCATCACGAATCCGCCTGTGAGGACCACGGCAGGGATCACGAGCAGATTCCAGCGCGCGAGGCCAAGACCGCCGAGCATCCAGAACAGTACGGATGACGAAGCACGGTGGTCGCCCATAAAGAGCATCAGGTTCGCCATTGCCATCACAAAGAACGACACCGCGACGCCCGACAGCAGCAAGCGGTCCGAATTGAGGCGGCCATGCCGCATGGCCACCGCGATGACGACAAACATCGCCAGCAAGGCGCCGATAAACGCGGCAATCGGCAGCGTCGCGATGCCGATGGTCTCGCCCAGAAACAGGATGACGGTCACGGCACCGAGCGTCGCGCCCGAGGTCACCCCGAGCAGATGAGGATCAGCCAGCGAATTGCGGGTCACGGCCTGCAGGACCGCACCCACCAGCGCCAGCCCGGCCCCCACCAGTCCGCCGAGAATGATGCGCGGAAAGCGGATCAGCCAGACGATGCTGTCCTGTCCGGCGGACCATGTTCCCGCGCGCTCGCGTCCTGTGACCAGTCCCAGCAGATGGCTGCACAGAATCCGCCACGTCACCGACGGCGCGATCCGCACCGGCCCGATGCCGATCGACACGACCGCGGATACGACGAGCAATGCCAGCAGGCAAACCACCAACACGTTCACGCCGTAACGCCGCTCGCCCGCAGCAATCCACGCACGTCGTGGCGCCGCCCCGTCGTGCGCTGCTCCGCTCACGCTTTCATTGCGTCGGATAGACATCGGTATGGGCCGCCGTGATTACTGGAACGCAGCCGGATGCAGTCCCTTCGCGATCGTCGCGATGGCACGCACGTTGGCGACGCCGGGCGTCGCGTCGTCATACGGAAGGACGATGAAACGGTTGTTCTTCACCGCATCCATCTGGTTCAGCGCGGGGTTGTTGCGCAGGAAGGCTTCCTTTTGCGCCGCGGTGACGCTGCCGTAATCGACAATCACAATCGCTTGCGGATTGCGCGCCACCACCGTCTCCCAGTTCACCCGTGTCCAGCTATCGTCGAGATCGTCCATCACGTTACGACCGCCCGCAGCGGCAATCAACGCGGTGGGAATCGCTTCTCGGCCCGCCGTAAAGGGACGATCCTCGCCGCTATCGTAGACGAACACGCTGATCGGCTTGCCGTCGCCGGCCGCTTTCGACGAGAGGGTCTGGATCTTCGTCTGCATATCCTTGATGAGCGTATCGGCGCGGTTCTCGACGTCGAAGATCTTGCCGAGATTCGCCAGGTCGCGATACACGTCGCCGAGCGAGGCAGGCGGGCGCTTCATCACATGAGCGCACGACTCCGTCAATTCGTAAACCTTGATACCGAGCGGCGCCAGCGTCGCAGGCGTGAGATCGCCGCCCACCTTCATGCCGTAGTTCCAGCCCGCGAAATAGAAGTCGGCATTCGCGCCGACCAGCGTCTCGACCGACGGATACTCTTTCGAAAGCTCCCGCAACGTGCCGAGCGCCTGCTTGAGTTCCGCCGTGCCCGTGTTCCAGCCGCTCACGCCGGTATAGCCGACCATGCGGTCTTTCAGGCCGAGCGCGATCATCATGCCGGTCAGATTCACGTCGTTACTGATGGCGCGCTGCGGTGGCCCTGCGAACGTGACGTCGCGGTTGCAACTGCGGATCGTCACGGGGTAGGTCGTCGCCGAAGCGGTGGACAGCGTGGCGGCGGCCAGCAGGCCGGTCACGATCGCGCCGCTCAGGCAGCGGGACATAAAACGCTTAGGCACGGGTTGTTTCTCCATGTGTGAGGAGGGTAATGCGCGGATAGCCGGACACGGGATGCGCATCGACAATCGCGGCCACCCCGAATACGTCGGCGAGCAAGGATCCGGTGATCACTTCGTGAGGCCTGCCATGTGCGACGATTTCGCCGTGGTGGATAACGTACAACCGGTCGCAATAGGCTGCGGCCAGATTCAGGTCGTGAATCGTCGCCAGCGTCGTCATGCCCATGCGGCGCAACAGCGAAAGCAATTCGATCTGATGCTGCAGATCGAGGTGATTGGTCGGCTCGTCGAGAATCAGCAAGCTGGGCTGCTGGGCGAGCGCCCGCGCCAACAACACGCGCTGCTTTTCGCCGCCGGAGAGCGTGTCGAAGTGCCGCTCTCTCATGGCAAACATGCCCACCTTTTCAAGCGCGGCATCGACGATGGCGGCATCTTCCGGCGTATCGCCGCCAAACAGCCTCTTATGCGGCGTACGCCCCATATAGACCACGTCGAGCACGGTCAGGCCGAAATCCTCGGGGAATTCCTGCAAGACGACCGCAGCGCGCAAGGCGAGCCACTTCGCCGGCTTCTTCCAGATGTCGTCACCATCAAGCTGGATCGTCCCGGCGAGCGGCGTGTTGAAGCGGAAGGCGCAACGCAACACGCTGCTCTTGCCGCTGCCGTTCGGTCCGACCAGGCCGACGAACTCGCCGGGTTTTGCAGCGAGCGTGACCGCCCGAAGAATCCTGGCTGCGCGCTCGCCCTCGGCGCCGGGCGACCAGTCGATTTCCGACACCTGCAATAGCGACATGCCTGATTCTCCGGGACACAAAATAGCCCACTTAGAACGTGTAGGAAACCTTACCAAACGCCGTCCGGCCCAACGAGTCGTAGCCGTATGCCGTCACGTACTGGCGGTTAAACAGGTTCGACAGATTCGCAGACAGCGTGAGGTGCGAATTGACCTTGTACGCGGCACGCAGTCCGACCGTGGTGTACGACGGCAGATAGATCGAGTTCGCCTGGTCGTCGAACGTCGAGCCGCCGTAAAGCAGCGTGACCCCCGTGCTAAGCGCGTGCAGGTGGAACTCGTCCCACGTGTGATCGAGATTCAGGCTGACGGTTTGACGCGGACGGCGGTTCAGCCAGGTCTGGTCCGTGACGTCCTGCGGATTCAGAATGCCGATCGCAAGACTGATGGGCGTCGAGTTGCCGAGCGTGCCCTTGTACGAGAGATCGATACCTTGAATGTGCGCCCGACCCACGTTCACCGGCAGAAAAGTCACCGAGTCGTACGTAATGAGATTGTGGACGCGCGTGTCGTACACCGCCGCCGTGAAGGTGCCGAACGAGGTGGCGGCATCCAGCGCGGCTTCGACCGTATCGCTGCGCTCGGGCAGCAGGTTCGGATTCGCGTAACCCGGATAGTACAGATCGTCGAACGTCGGCAGACGGAATGCATTGCCATACGAAAGCCGCGCCGTATAAACCGGCGTGATCGCATAGGCCACTGCGACATTGCCGGTATTGACCGACTGGCCTTCGACAATCTCGTGGCGTCCAGCGAGGAACACCGTCAAGTCACCCAGCGTGGCCGATTGATGCAGCGACACGGCCGAGTCGTTGCGAGTCGGCACGCCCGAGGGAATGTCGATGGGCAGGAAGGCTTGCTCGCGCGAAAAATCGTACGCGAGTTTCGTCTCGCCGGACAGCGGCAGATTGAACAGCTTGAGACCGCGCTCCTGATGCGTCAGCGAAGTCGACGTGCTCAGGCGCGTCGAGTCGATTTCGTCAGTCGGGATACCGGGCGTGTTCGAGTACAGGAACTGCCGGTCGTTGGCGTAGCCGAAGGACTGGTCGAACTGCGTGGACGGCGTGATGTCCAGGTGAAACGCTACACCCGTCGTCAGTTGATGATCGAGTTGCCGGTCGTCGCCGCCCGCATCGTCGTACGAGAGGTCGGACTTGTGGTACAGCGCAAACGTGGAGATCGACCAGTTGTCGTGCGCGTAGCCGAGGCGTGCGTCGACGTTCTGCGAATGGTACGGGTTACGGCCATCTTCGTGGCCATAGGCCCAGGGCTCGGTCGCGTCGATGCCCGCAGTGTTGTAGTCGTGCAGGCCCAGTGAATAGGTCAGCCCCGACAACGCGGCGAGGGGTCCGGTGGACGAAATGCTGCCCGACGTGCGGATCTGCGTATCGAAGGTCTTGTTCGAGCCGCCGCCTGCGGACACCGTGGTCTGGTTCGGTTGATTCGAAGCGTGATTGGTGAACAACTGCACGACACCGCCCATCGCATCCGCGCCGAACGATGCGGCCGCCGGACCCGAGATGACTTCGACGCGATCGAACGCGGCGGTCGGCAGATCGGCCCACTCGGCCTGGCCGGTGGTGGCGGAGCCGACCCGGACGCCATCGATAAACACTGCGACCTGATTCGCCGACGAACCGCGGATACTGACGCCAGCAGAAGAACCGGGGCCGCCGTTTTGCGAAATCGTCACGCCGGGCAGCGTGGCGAGCGCTTGCGTGATGCTGGGGTCGATCGGCGACAGACGATCCAGATCCGCGCGGGTGAGCACCTGCGTCGAGGCGTAGCGTTGATCGAACGATTGCGGCAAGTGCTGGGTGTCGCCGGTCACGAGAATGTTCGGCAGCGTGGTGGTGGCCGGAGACCGCTGGTCCGCCTGCGGCAACGACGAATCGTCCGCGGCATAGGCCATCTGGCACGTCGAGACGGTCAGTGCAGACGTGATGATGAAACGACGGAACTTCATAAGGGACATCCTGATTATTAGAAGACTGGATGACATGCAGTACGCGCGGACTCGGTCATTCGGTGTCCGATCCAGGCCATGGCGAAACGCATGCCTCATGAAGGGAAGCGCAGTGCGGTCAGGCCATGGTGGAGGCGACGCAATCGCGCGCTTAACGCGCCTCAGCGGCGCGGCTGTTCATGCGCCGAAGCAAGCGTCGACAGACAGGCGCGACGAATATTCGCCACGGGCCGCGAAGCGGGACAGTCAAAGGAATACGGATCTGGCGGTGAGTCCAGATTGCAGGCGAAGTCGGCCATGCGGATAGCTCCTGGGGATTACGCGCCCCAAAGTCGGAAGAGGGATACGACGCCGAGGTCTGACTTCCGGTTCAGGCTGAACCGGTCACAGTGGCGCGACCGCGCTGGAGTTTCACCAGCTTCCACGAGTCGTATGCGCGGCATTTTACGTGCGAATCAATGCCGCCTGGATAAATTCCGGGCCGGCGTTGGATGGATGAGACATGACAGGACGAAGCTCGTGCCGGTCTGCGTGACAATGGATATCGCTGCATCGAAAGAAGCCGCGCGAGCGAGGGCGCTTGAACTGCTATGCTTGCCAGTCTAAGAAACTGGATGACCCATGCTTAGATTCGACAATCTGTGCAAACGCTACGGCGAGCGCACTGTCTTTCAGGGACTGCATTTCAGCGCCAGCGCCGGGTGCGTTGCCTTGAACGACGAAAGCGGCAGCGGCAAGTCGACGCTGCTAGGCGTCCTCGCCGGCGAGATCGAAGCGGACACGGGCGAGGTCTGGCTCTGCGGCCATTCGCTGCGCAGCGCGCCGCTCGCGGCGAAGTCCGCTCTCACCTACGTGCCCGAAGACTGCCTGACGTATCCGCTCGAGACGGGTCGAGATTTTCTCGAACGCGTAGCCACGCAAAGAAAAGCGGCGCTAGAGAATCGCACGCTGGAGCTGGCCGAACGCTTCGGCCTCGCGCCTCATCTCGAGAAACGCTTCGAGCAGATGTCGTTCGGCACGCGCAAGAAAATGTTCCTGACGGCGGCATCGATCGGGGCACCTACCGTCCTGATTGCGGACGAACCGGGCGGTGGCCTCGATGCCGCCGCGCGCGCTGTCCTGATCGATCTGTTCAAACAGTTGGGCCAGGACCGGGTGGTTTTCTTCACCAGCTACGATGCGGCCTTGACGCAGGCGTGCGAAGCGAAAGCGATCAGCTTCGCGGATCTCGCCAGGCGCGCCTGACGAAGACTCTCTCGCCGTTCGCTCGAACGAACATGCGTGAACCCGCAGCACGCCATCGTACGCATCAAGGATGCAGCGATAGCCCCTTGACCGCCTTGTCGACCATCTTCCTCGGCCCGCGCAGCGCAATGCCGACCAGCTCGGGTTGATCGACGGATTCGGCATGGAACGCGGCGCGATTGTCGTCGTCGTTGCCGGTGGAGAACATCGCCTTCACGTAGACCGCGATGGTCAACTCGCGTTGCTGGCCCTGCTGAAACGCTCGCAGAAGCCCCGACCCGTCGCCGCCATAGATCATCATGGGCTGCCCAAGCAAGGCGGCGTATTGCCGTCCGTTCGCGTCCTCGTAGGGTTTCCCGATCGCTTCGGGCGCTGCCGCCGCCATGCCGGTGGCAAGAAAAGCGGTGACGTTCAGCTTCTGCCACGAGGCCAGGTCGTCACGCACCACCAGCGCAACCTTCGTATCGAACTCCATTCCTTCCATTCCTTTGCCGTATCACGTTGACTCATCCCCTGGGCGATGCCAGCGGGACAATGAGACCTGCCGAAGCCGTGCTACGCTGACTTCGCGGCACGAATCCCGTCAGACCTTCTCGGCAAGACTAAACGTGGCTTGACGCCAAGTCTGGAAGATTTGTGCAGCGTTTGCCGTAGTGCGCAGGGGTCAGCCCGTAGGCGCGGCGAAACCACCGCCCCAGGTGACTCTGATCGGCAAAGCACAGCGCGTGTGCGACCTCGGCCGGCGCCATGCCGCGTGCAAGCCACTGGCGTGCTTTGGTCAGCCGCAACTGGATCAGATAGGCATGCGGTGCAAGCCCGAAACTGGCCTTGAACGCACGCGAGAGACGAAAGCGGTCCACCCCGCAGGCCGCCGCCAGATCGTCGAGACCGATGTCGTCGTACAGATGCGCGTGCAGATAGTCACGTGCACGTTGTGCGACCGGTGGGATGCAGGGATCGCCCTCATGACGCACACGCCAGCCGAGATGGCGGCTCAGGTGTTCAAGCAGGCTGTCGGTGGCCGCCTGCTGGACGAGGCGAGTCTCTTCGCTACGCAACACGCGAAACAGTGTCGCGATCGACGCGACGAGTCCCATGTCGTCGCTCAAGGTTGCGGGGAATTGCGGCTGCCCCGTCGCGGGCACGGCCTCCGACCATGCTCGCAGTTCGCGCGTGAGCCAATCGGGCTGCAGGTACAGCATCGAATAGGTGAAGCCGCCTTCCACTGGAGCGTGGCCGTCGTGGATATCGCCCGGTTCCAGCATGAGCACGTGGCCCGGCGTGCTTTGCACGCGCGCGCGGCGGCAATCGAACTGCTGCACGCCTTGCTCGGTGAAACCGATGAGGTACGCGTCATGCCAGTGCGGATCGTAGGCATGCCCTTCGAAATGCGCACGCAACGTTTCTATCCCGGTGCGTTCGTGCTGGTGTAGATCGACCCAGTTGTGTGCAGGCATGGGACGTCACTCCCGGCGGCCCGGCCAGCGGTCCTGAACATAGCGCGCCCAGCTCCGCCACGGCGGGTCAGCGAACAGGATCAGCGCCCCGAGTGCAAGCAAACCGCAGAACAGGAACGTGCCTCGATAGCCGACCCCGGCGACCAGCAAGCCCGACAGCACGCCCGACAGAATCGAGCCGACCCGGGCCGAGTTGAAGAACAGCGCGGTGGCCTGGCCGGGCGAGCGCGGCATCAGGTCCTGCACATAGGTCATGCCGAGGCACGAGGTCACCGCGACCACGAACGCGTTGAGCGCCTGCATCGGAATCAGGAACGACACCGAACCGACCGCGGCCACGCAGATGAAATACAGCATATGCACGCCGGCGCACGCAGCGAGCCAGCGCAGCTTGTTCAGCGAGGAACCGCGCGCGCCCAGCGCCAGCATCATCGGAATTTCGAGGAAAGCGCCGAGGCCGAGCATGATCGAGACGTCGATGCGGGTGCCGTGCAGACCGTGGACGACGTAAAGCGGCAGCACGATCATCGTCGCGTTGGCGGCGAGGCCGATCAGTGTCAGCGCCAGCACCGAGCGCCAGATGACGCGCGCCGGCGCAACCGGATGGACGAAATCCGGCTCGACCGGTGTCTCGGGTTCGACGGTGGTGACTTCGAGCGACGAGGCCGGGTCGCCGGGGACGTGGTCCGGCACGCCGGGCACGTCGCCATCCGCGGCCTCGGGCATGCGCCAGATGATGGCGCCGCACGCGACAAAGCACGCCGCCGCGAACAGAAACAGGCCGTAAAAGCCGATCCCGGCGAGCACCAGCGCGCCCACCGAAGGCCCGAACACCCACGCCACCGAAAGCACCGTGCGCAGCGTCGCCGTGGCAAAGGTCCGCTCGGACTCGCTCGTCACCGGCAACGCGGCGCGGCCGAACGAGAACACCAGCGACAGCGCCGAGCCGCCCGCACCGAGGAAGGCAATCCCAATGATGAGGAGCGCGCGGTAGTCGCGCACGAAACACAACAGCAGGAAACCCAATGCCGCCGCGCCCAGCGCCGCCAGCAGCAGTGTGCGGTGATGCCCGTGGCGATCGGACCATTTGCCGGCCCAGCCGCTCGCCGCCACCCCGCTCGCCGCAATCAGCGTCATGAACAGGCCGAGCCTGAGCGGCGTCATCCTGGCTCGCTCCACGCCGAACAGCGACAGGTACGGCGCGGTGAACGACATGGCAACCCCCAGCATCAGGGTCGCGCCCGCCAGCGACATGAAGGACGGGATGCGCGTGAGACTGACGAGCCGGGAGTAGTTCATCGATGACGCGAAGTAATGCTGACTGCATGCGTCATCGCGGCGAATCCGCTCAGTGCGCGCAGCTGGCTAACGGCAATGCGCGTGCACCGACAGCCCCAAAAAGTAGCCGGTACGACGCACGGGGGAACCCGCAGTATGCCAAAGCTTGCTGGATCGTGTTAGCACGTTGGCTGTCGACGTCAGTGCATTTCGATCCATGCCGCCACGTCGGACGGTCCGGTTTCGCGGCCTCCCAGCACGAAACGCGCGCCCTCCGGGGCCGGCACGCGCCATGCCGTGTCCCCGTAATTCAAGGCGAAACGCAGGTTGCCGAGACGGCGCAAGCGGCCGCCCTCCGGCAGCGTCAGCACCTCGATGCCGGCGTCGCGTACGCAGCGTTCCAGCACGGCACGCTGCAACGCCGGATCGAAACAGGCCGTCGTCATGCGAACCCGGCCGGCCTGCACGACAGCCGGCACGCCGTCGTCGAACACCGCCGTGACGTCGACACCGGGCCCCGGCTCAACGTGGTCGCGCCAGCTTCGGCCCTCGCCTCGTACGCCGTCGAACGTCGCCGCCGGCCGCAGTGACGGGCGCAGCGATTCGCTTTGCGACACCCGCACGTTCAGAACGGCCTGCAGCGGGCCCGGAGGAAGCGTGGCGGGGATCGTGAAGTCCGCGGTCTTCGAGCCGGTCCTCGGTCCGAATAGCCAATGTGCCTGGCCAGCCTGGATCTGCGCAACCAGCGCGTCCGGCACGACCGGCAACGACGGCGCGACCACCAGCCGGTAGCCGCTCAGATCGGCGGTCGCCGGCAGCAGATCCACGTCCACGCCCATCTCGCGCAGGCACGAGTACCACTCGAAGACGAGGCGTTGATAATCGAAATCGGCGCCGTGGCGCTGGATCTGCACGATCCAGTCCGCCGGATAGTCGAACAGCATAGCCACGCGGGTCTGCGTGACCTGGGCCGTGGCGGCCGGATCGAAGGTCGGATCGAAGCTTGCCAGTTCACGCGCCACCTGGGCGATCTCGTGGCCGCCGGCGGTGAGCTTGTCGTCCGGCGCGTTGATGCCCGAATGCATCTGCTCCTGCGCGAAAGGCGCCTGGCGCCAGCGGAAATACGACACCAGTTCGGCACCGTGCGCGAACGCCTCCCACGTCCAGAGACGCGCCATGCCCGCCTTCGGCACCGGGTTGTACGGCGCCCAGTTGACCGGCCCGACCTGCTGTTCCATCACCCACATGCGCCCCTTGCCGACGCCGCGATACAGATCGTGATTGAAGGCCGGAATGTCCGGATGCCCCGTGCGCGCCCAGCGGTGCTTGTCTGCGTCGTCGAACCACAGCACCTCCGTGCGCGGCAGCGGATAGCTGTCCCACGCGGCGACATCCAGCCCGCTTTCGGCGAATTCGTAGTGATCGAAGCTCGTGAAAAAGCCCATGAAGTTGTGCAGCAGGTCGCGCCCCGGCGCATGCTCGCGAATCAGTTCGCCCTGCAAGCCATGGAAGCTCGCCACCTCGCTCGACATGAAACGCCGGAAGTCGAGCCAGTGGCTCGGATTCGCGTCGGTGGGCGTGCGGTTCGGCAGACCGATCTCTTCGAAGCTGCGGTACTCCATGCTCCAGAACACGTTGCCCCACGCTGCGTTCAAGCGCTCCACTTCGCCGTAGCGCGCCGCGAGCCATCCGCCGAAACGCCGGCGGGCGGCCTCCGTGTAGCTCGGCGCGGTGTCATGGCAAGCCAGTTCGTTATCGGTCTGCCACGCGATCACCGCGGGATGCGTGCCGTAACGCCGCACCATCTGCGTCACGATGCGCGCGCAGTGCTCGCGGTAGATCTCGCTCGAGATATCGTAGTGCCGCCGCGAGCCGAAATTGAGCGTGATGCCGTCCTTGTTGACCGGCAAGATCTCGGGGTGCAGGTCGACCAGCCACCTGGGCGGTGTCGCCGTCGGCGTGCCGAGGATGACCTTCAGACCGTGCGTGGCGAGCACCTCGATGGCGCGATCGAGCCACGCCCATTCGTAGCGCCCCGCTTCGGGCTCCATCCTGCTCCACGCGAATTCGCCGATCCGTACGCGGCTGATGCCCAGTTCCGCCATCCGGCGCGCATCGCTTTCCCATTGATGCTGCGGCCATTGCTCGGGGTAATAGCAGACTCCTAGATGCATGGTGCTCCCGCTAGATGTTGTGATCGTAGTGACCGTTGCGCTCGCAACGGTCGCGGCCCGCGCGGCTATCCCTTCGTGGCGCCGAACGTGAGTCCGGTCACAAAGTGCTTCTGCATGGCAAAGAACATCGCGACCGACGGCAGCGCGGCCAGCACCGAGCCTGCGGACACGAGATTCCACGAGGTCGTCCACTGGCCCTTGAGCGCCGCGACGCCCACAGTGATAGGCGCTGCGTCATCGCCTTGCGTGAGACAGAGCGCCCAGAAATAGTCGTTCCACACAAACGTGAAGACGAGGATGCCGAGTGCCGCAAGTGCGGGCCGTACCAGCGGCAGCACGATGCGCGTGTAGATCGCCCACTCGCTCGCACCCTCTACGCGCGCGGCTTCGATCAGTTCGTACGGCAACGCGCGGATGAAGTTACGCAAAAACAGCGTGCAAAAACCGGTCTGAAAAGCCGTGTGAAACAGCACCAGTCCTAACACCGTGTTGTACAGGCCGAGCGCCAGTGTCAGTTGCCGGACCGGAATCATCAGGATCTGCACCGGCACGAAGTTGCCCGCCACGAAGATAGCCAGCAGCAGCAAATTGCCGCGAAAACGGTAGTTCGCCAGCGCGTGTCCCGCCATCGAGGCCAGAAAGATCGACACCGCCACCGACGGCACCGTGATCAGCACGCTGTTCCAGAAGTAGTGGAGCATCGGCGTTTGCGTGAGCGCCGTGCCGTAGTTTTCGACCAGCGCGAAGTGTTCGGGCCAGCCCCAGTAATTGCCTGCCGAGAGTTCGTCGCTGGAGCGGATCGACGTCACCAGCACCGCGAGCAACGGCAACAGCCACAGCAGCAACGCGCACGGCAACGAGAGCTTGTAGAGCAGGCGGCTGCCTGGGCGCCAGCGGGAAACGGGCATCGGATACATGTCGGTTCCTCAGGTTTCGCTGCGCACGAGACGCCGCAATTGCCACACGATGAAGATCAGCATGATCATGAACAGCACCACCGCGATCGCTGCTGAGTAGCCTTCGCGGTAGTACTTGATCGCCTGGTCGTACATGAAATAGGCGAGCACCGTGGAGCTGTCGAAGGGGCCGCCGCCGCTCATCACCGAGATCAGATCGAAGCTGCGCAGCGCGCCGATAACCGTCAGCACCACGGCCATGAACGTGGCGGGCCGCAGTTGCGGCAGGATCACGTGCCATAGCAGCTTCAAGCCCTCGGCGCCCTCCATGCGGGCCGCTTCGATCACTTCGCTGTTGATGCCCGTGAGCCCGGTCAGGTAGAGAATCATGCAGAACGGAATCTGCGGCCATAGCGCGGCGAAAATGATGCCGTAGGTCACGTAACGCGGATCGCCCAGCACCGGCACGCCGTGTCCGACGATCAGCTTCAGCAAGCCGAAGGTCGGATCGTAGAACCAGCCGAACACCAGCCCCACCACCACGCCCGGCAGCACAAACGGCGCGAAGAACAGCGATTTCACCAGCCGGATGCCGCGCACGCTCTGGTTCAGATACAGCGCGAGCGCGAGACCGCAGGGTGGCGCGAGCAGAAACAGCACGAGCCAGATGACGTTGTTTTTCAGCGCCGTATAGAACGTGTCGGAATGCAGCAGTTCGCGGTAGTTGTCGAGTCCCGCGAACACCCGCGGCGTCATGCCGTCCCAGTTATAGAAGCTCAGCACGATGCTGCTGATCACCGGGTAGATCACATAGACCGCAAACAGCAGGCCGCCCGGCAACAGGAACAGCAAGGCCGCGCGATTGCGCCGGCGGCTGAGCGGCGCGGGCGCCTTGCGGCGCTCGCGGCTGACGGGCACGGCTTTGTCGGACAGGGTGGTGGACACGTTCGCCTACTTCTTGTAGATCCGCTGGCGGAACTGTTCGAGGTGGTTCAGGATCTGGTCGATCTGGCCAGGGTCGCTATAGAACTGCTGCATGCCCTTCATGCCTTCGTCGGCCATTTCCTTGGTCATGTCGCGGTCGTAGAACTGCGCGACACCGCCAGGGGTGCTCGAGAGGATCTGGAAGCCGATCTTCGAGATCGGATCCTGCGGCTCCGGCGCCTGGTTGTTCGACGGCAACTGACCCCAGCCCTTCGCCAGTTCGCCGTTGATCTGCGGTTGCGCCATGAACGCGAGCAGGCGGTGCGCGTCCTTCCTGTTGGTGGCCTTTGCGGGGATCATCAGGATGTTGACCGGACCGTCTTCGGCCATCGGCACGGCCGCGTCGATCACCGGGAAGCGGAAGTAACTCATCTTGTCGCGCGTGGCTTCCGGCAAGCCCGCCGCGAAGAACGTCCCCATCAGCATCATCGCGGCCTGGCCGTTGACGAGCAGCGGGCTCACCGAATCGACGTCATACGAGAGCGCGTTGTCGACGAAGTACTTGTCGTCGATCAGCGTCTTCCACGTCGCATAGACCTTGCGCACGCGCGGGTCGGTGTAGGCGATCTCGCCCGCCATCAGTTGCTCGTGAAACGCGTAGCCGTTGATGCGCAGGTCGAGATAGTCGAACCACGCTGCCAGTGTCCACGAATCCTTGGCCGGCACGGCGATCGGCGCAATGCCCGCCGCCTTCAGCTTCTTGCAGTCGGCGAGGAACTCGTCCCACGTCTTGGGTTCGCCGGCAATGCCTGCTTTCTCGAACAGGTCCTTGCGATAGAAGAAGCCGTACGAGTCGTAGCCGAGCGGCGCGGCGTATTGCTTGCCGGCGTAGGTGGAAGGCGGTTTGACCGCGGCGTAGGTCTGGTTCCAGCCGTCCTTCTGCCAGTCGGCGCTCAGATCATCCAGCAGGCCGCGCCTCGCGAAATAAGCCATGCGCTCGCCGTTGTGCCAGCTCAGCACGTCAGGCGGATCCGTCGCGAGCCAGCCGGACATCTGCACCTTGTAGGCCTCCTCACCGACGTAGGTCACTTTCAGGTCGACGTCGGGATTGGCCTTCTCGAACTGATCGAAAGCGCTTTGCCACACCGCGCGCTGATTGCCGCGTGCGGATACCGTAACCCTCAGCGTCGCGGCGTCCGCATAGCTTGCAGCGGTCATCGCAAGACACGCGATACCCGCCAGCAAAAACTTCCCAGCTTTGAATTTCATGGTTGTCTCCAATATTCAATTTATGGTGGCTGTTTCCGGGCCGCGGCTCGCAGAATTTAAGCGCTTAAATTTTTCGGCGTAAAAATCGCTCTTTGAATTAACATGTGTTCCTCCTGTGTCTGAACGTGAAAGTAGCCGAGCTGTTCCGGACACGCAACCCTTACGACAACGTCTCAACATATGGGCGAAACGCTCCTCAAGCGGCCATACGCCACAGCTCACCGCTCGTTTACCCTCGCTGCGGTGCGCCATTCATGGTGACGCTCGCTGAAGTCGCGCAACGCGCCCAGGTCACTGCGGCCACGGTATCCAACGTGTTACGCAATCCTCAGAAGGTTAAACCGACCACCGTGGAACGCGTCATGGCAGCGGTGCGCGAACTCGGCTACCGCCCTAACCTCACGGCACGGGCACTGGCCGAAGGACGCACTTCCACGCTCGCGTTGATGCTGTCGAATATCTCGAACCCGTTCTATCCGGAGTTCGTGCTGGAGGCTGAAACCGCGGCGCGGCGGCGCGGCTATTTCCTGCTGGTATGCAACACGGACGACAACCCGGCGATTGCGCGTGCTTACCTCGACAAGATCGCCGGCACGCTGGCCGCCGGTGTGATCGTGATGAACACCGACGTCAGCGCAGGCGAACTCGCCGACATCGCGCAGCGCGGCTCGGCGCTCGTGCTGTGCATGTGGGAGAGCGCGCAGGCGACGCGGGCGCTGCCATGCGTCACCGTCGACTACACGCATGCGGGTGGTCTCGCCGCTGCGCATCTGTATGAACTCGGTCATCGGAGGATCGGCGCGCTGCTGGGGGAAGGGTCCGGTGGACCGCAATCGGTGCGTCTTCGAGGCTTCGTCGAGGCATTGGCGGCGCGAGGTGTCGCTGCAGACGCCGTGAAGGTTCATGCGTGCCGCGATTCGATCGAGGCGGGCTACGACGCGGCCCGCGCGCTGCTCAGCGAGCAACCCAAACTGACGGCGCTATTCGCGACCAACGACCTGATGGCCATCGGTGCGATCCAGGCCGCTGCGGATATCGGCAAGCGCGTGCCGCAGGATCTGTCGGTGATCGGCCTCACCAATATCCACCTCGCGCATCAGTTCCGTCCTGCGCTCACCACGGTCGGTTTTCCGACCGCCGCGATCGCATCGATCGCGGTCGCGCTGACCATCGACCGTATCGAAGGCATCAAACCCAAACGCGATGCGTATAAGGTGCCGCTAGCGGAACTGGTGATTCGCGATACGACGGCGCCGGCGCCAAAGGCATCGCGCCGCAAGTAGCGCAACGAACCGGCGCACAATAAAAAACGGCCCCTCGTTGTCGAGGGGCCGTTTGCCTACACATCTAAACTTGATGCGGCTTAACGCGACATCATGTTCATGGCGACGTTATGCATGATCCACAACGAGCCGACAATCAGAATGACCGCGGTCAGCACGGTAAAGCCGAACGCCATGACGTTCCAGCGTTGCGCCGACGACGTGTTCATATGCAGGAAGAACACCAGGTGCACGATGATCTGCACGAACGCCAGCCCGGCAATTGCCAGAATCGCGCTTTGGCCGGTCAACGAGCCGGTCATGATGATGCCGAATGCTGCAGCAGTCAGCAGGACGGACAGGATGAAGCCGGCCGTGTAGCTGCCGAAGCTGCCGTGGCTTTCACCCGAGTGAGCAGTATGGCCGTGGTCCATTTAGATCACACTCGTAAGATAGACAAAGGTAAAGACACCGATCCAGACGATGTCCAGAAAGTGCCAGAAGAGGCTCAGGCACGTCAGACGCGTCAGTTCGCGCTCGCTCAGTTCAGGACTGCGGATCACCTGCACGCTCAGCACGATCATCCACAGCAGGCCGAACGTCACGTGCAAACCGTGCGTGCCGACCAGCGTGAAGAACGACGACCAGAACGCGCTGCGGTCCGGACCTGCGCCCACGGCGATCAGGTGCGAGAACTCGCGCAGTTCGAGTACGAGGAACGACGCGCCGAGCAGGAACGTCACAGCGAGCCAGCCGAGCACCATGCCCTTCTTGCCCTTGTGCGCGCCGATCATGGCGAAGCCGTAGGTGATCGAGCTCAGCAGCAGCGCGGCCGTTTCCAGCGCGACACCCGGAATCTCAAACAGGTCCTTGGCGGTCGGGCCGCCGGCGAACTGGTGGCTCATCACTGCGAACACCGCAAACAGCGAGGCAAAGATGATGCAGTCGGTCATCAGGTACAGCCAGAAACCGAACACCGATTGCGACGGTACGTGATCCGCGTCGTGATGGACGTCGTGTCCGTGCCCTAAAGTAGTCGTCTGTGACATTAATCCACCTCTGCCAATTCAAGCGCCTTACCTGCGCTGCGTCCTTCTTCGATCTGTCGAACCGTATCGGCAGGAATGTAGTAGCCGTGGTCGTCGCTGAAGCTATGGACGATAACCGTACCGATCGCCCCGACGATACCGATGATCGCGAGCCACCAGATGTGCCAGATTGCTGCGAAGCCGAGCACCAGGCTGAACATGGCGATGATGAGGCCCGCGCTCGTGTTCGACGGCATGTGAATGTCGCGGTACACCGGCTTGGCCGTTTCGGTCTTCGCGCGTTGCTTGATGCCGGTGAATTCATCGAGCTCATGCACCGTCGGCACGATCGCGAAGTTGTAGACCGGCGGCGGCGACGTGGTCGACCATTCCAGCGTACGGCCATCCCATGGATCGCCCGAAACATCGCGGTTTTCCGGCAGATTGCGGTCGCGAATGCTCACGAAGAGCTGCAGCAGTTGGCATGCAATACCGATCGCAACCAGGATGGCGCCCACTTCAGCCAGCAGCAGCCACGGGTGCCATTGCGGGTTGTCGTAGTGGTTCAGACGACGCGTCATGCCCATGAAACCGAGCACATAAAGCGGCGAGAACGCTACCCAGAAGCCGACCTGCCAGAACCAGAACGCGGCCTTGCCGAGCTTTTCGTGCAGCTTGAAACCGAACGCCTTCGGGAACCAGTAGTTGAAACCCGCCAGATAACCGAACAGCACGCCGCCGATGATCACATTGTGGAAGTGAGCGATCAGGAACAGGCTGTTGTGCAGCACGAAGTCCGCACCCGGGATCGCCATCATCACGCCGGTCATGCCGCCGATCGTGAAGGTAACCATGAAGCCGAGCGTCCACAGCACCGGCGTCGAGAACTCGAGACGGCCCTTGTAGATCGTGAACAGCCAGTTGAAGATCTTCACGCCGGTCGGAATTGCAATGATCATGGTCGCGATGCCGAAGAAGGCATTCACGTCCGCGCCCGAACCCATGGTAAAGAAGTGGTGCAGCCACACGAGGAACGACAGCACCATGATCGCGCAGGTCGCATAGACCATGGTCTTGTAGCCGAACAGCGGCTTCTTCGCATACGTCGCGATGACTTCCGAGAAGATACCGAACGCCGGCAGGATCAGGATGTACACCTCCGGATGGCCCCACGCCCAGATCAGGTTCAGGTACAGCATGGCGTTGCCGCCGCCTTCATTCGTGAAGAAGTGCATGCCGAGGTAACGGTCGAGCCCGAGCAGCGCCAACGTGACCGTCAGAATCGGGAACGCAGCCATGATCAGCACGTTCGTGCACAGCGCCGTCCACGTGAAAACCGGCATCTTCATGAACGTCATGCCAGGCGCGCGCATCTTGACGATCGTGACGAAGAAGTTAATACCCGTAAGCAAGGTGCCGATACCCGAGAGCTGCAAGCTCCAGATGTAATAGTCGACCCCCACGCCTGGACTGAATTTCAGTTCCGACAGCGGCGGATACGCCAGCCAGCCGGTCTGCGCAAATTCACCGATCACGAGCGAGACGTTGATCAGGATCACGCTGACTGCCGTCATCCAGAACGACAGCGAGTTCAGGAATGGGTATGCCACGTCGCGCGCGCCGATCTGCAGCGGCACGATCAGGTTCATCAGGCCCACCATGAACACCATCGCCATGAAGAAAATCATGATGACGCCGTGCGCGGAGAAGATCTGATCGTAGTGATGCGGCGGCAGATAGCCGGGCGCGTGATAGGCCAGCGCCAGTTGCGTACGCATCATGATGGCGTCGGCGAAGCCGCGTAGCAGCATGATCATGGCCACGACGATGTACATGACACCGAGGCGCTTGTGGTCGACCGACGTCAGCCACTCGCTCCACAGGTAGCGCCACTTGCCGAGATACGTCACGGTGCCGAGCACCGCCACTGCCGCGATGCCCATCATGGCAGCGGCCATCATAATAATCGGCTCGTGGTACGGAATCGAGTCGAGGGTTAATTTACCGAACATGCGTTACCCCTTGGCCTTACAGTTGCTGTCGTCTTTCAGATCCATGACGTTGCCGTTGTTATAGCGGGCGATGATGTTGTGAAAGAGCTTCGGATCCACCGACGAGAAGTAGGTGACCGGCGCTTTCTCGCCCGGCTGCGACACGACGTTGTAGCGGTTCATGTCGAGGCTGTCCGACGAGGCGCGCACTTTCGCGACCCATGCGTTGAAATCTGCGGGCGAGGCGGCGATTGCACGGAACTTCATGTCCGAGAAGCCCTTGCCGCTGAAGTTGGCCGATTCGCCTGCGTAGTCGCCGGCTTCGTCAGCGATCAGGTGCAGCTTCGTCTGCATACCTGCCATCGCGTAGATCTGGCCGCCAAGCTGCGGGATGAAGAACGAGTTCATCACCGAGTCGGACGTGATATTGAAGTTCACCGGCGTGCCGACGGGAATCGCGAGCTGGTTGACCGAAGCGATGCCGAGATCCGGGTAGATGAACAGCCACTTCCAGTCGAGTGCGACCACTTCGACGTTGATCGGCTTCACGGCCGATTCGAGCGGACGGTACGGATCGAGCTCATGCGTGCTCTTCCAGGTCAGCACACCCAGGAACAGAATGATCAGCGTGGGGATGGTCCACACCGCGATCTCAATACCCGTGGAATGCGACCAGTTGGGACGGTACTCGGCGCTCTTGTTGGATGCGCGATAGCGCCACGCGAACAGCAGCGTCAGCGCGATGACCGGAATCACGACGATGAGCATGGCCCATGTCGACGTAGCGATGAGGTCGCGTTCGGCAACGCCCACACTGCCTTTAGGGTTCAGCAGATCCAGGTTGCTACAACCCGAGAGCAGCGTTACCAGCCCGATGGCGACGGAACTCATCGCCCCCCGTAGAGTCTTTTCTTTCATATCGATTGCCTGCTCTTTACGTCTTCAATGAACATCATCCGACCGCTCTCCATTAGTAAGCGGTCGCATGGTAAAGCCTCGTCATCTTGATATAAAGAACTATTTTTGCAACGATCTCTTGCGTGTCAACATTGTGCGACACGTTGCCGCACAGCGCTGCGCACACGACCGGTGCTTGCCTTATATCAAAAGATGATACGACTGCTAACGCTACGAACCGCAGGCCAGTAACGACCGCACATCCAGGCGGCTACGCGCCCTTGGGTACAACAAAAACGAGCGCGTCGTATCCGCTTTCGCAGACACGACGCCGCTGGACAAGCCGTGCAATCAGCCCGGCGCGTGTGTTGCGTTTACCGCAGCACGGGCTTGCAAACGTTCGCCGTTTTCGACCGAGGCGGCCTCGACCGGTTGTGCCGTGCGATTGGTCTGCGCGAGCAGGCTGGTCGACGACGGATTGATCGCATCGGTAAAGGGCTTCGGATAGATGCCGATCGCAAGGACCAGCACCGCCATCGCGCCCAGCAGCAGGAACTCGCGCTTGCTCACGTCGCTCAGCTTGGCGACGCGCGCATTGGCGATCGCACCGAAGATGACGCGCTTGTACATCCACAGCGTGTAGCACGCGCTCAGAATCAGCGTCAGTGCCGCGAGTGCGCCGATCCAGAAGTTGAAGCCGACTGCGCCCATCAGGACCATGAACTCGCCGACGAAGCCAGCGGTACCCGGCAGACCGACGTTCGCCATCGAGAACAGCATCACGAAGACCGCGAACTTGGGCATCGTGTTGGCCACGCCGCCGAAGGCGGCGATCGAACCGGTCTGGGTGCGATCGTGCAGCATGCCGGTGCACAACAGCAGCGCGCCGGAGACGAGGCCGTACGAGATCATCTGCATGATCGCCCCTTCCTGACCCAGCGGATTGAAGATGAACAGGCCCAGCGTGACGAGGCCCATGTGCGACACGGACGAGTACGCGAGCAGCTTGCGGATGTCGGTCTGCACCAGTGCGAGCAGACTCGAATAGATGACGGCCACGAGCGACAGCGTGATCATCGCCGGGGCAAAGAAGTGCGCCGCTTGCGGCGTGATAGGCAGCGCAAAACGCAGCAGGCCGTAGCCGCCGATCTTCAGCATGCCGAGCATCACGGCTGCGCCGGTCGGTCCGTCGAGGTGGACGTCAGGCAGCCAGGTATGCACCGGCCACATCGGCACCTTCACGGAGAAGGCCGCGAGGAAGCCCAGGAAAACCAGCATCTGCGGCACGAAACCCAGTTGCGCCGAACGCCAGATTTCGAGGTCGAAGCTGTGGGTCTGCGCGTACAGGTAGAGCATCGAGATCAGCATCATCAGCGAGCCGACCAGCGAGAAGAAGAAGAACTTGACCGCCGCGTAAGTGCGATTCTTGTTGCCCCATGTTCCGATCAACAGATAGAGCGGGATCAGCGTCGCTTCGAAGAAGACGAAGAACAGCATGCCGTCGAGCGAGCTGAACACGCCTTGCATGAAGCCCGACAACATCAGGAACGAGCCGAAATACTGTGCGCTGCGCACCGTAATGGACTCCCAACCCGCGATAACGATGACGAGCGTAGTCAGTGCGGTCAGGACGATCAGCCACAACGAGATCCCGTCCACGCCCAGGTGCCACGCAATGTCGAACGACGGCAACCACTTGACGTTCTCGACGAACTGCATGGCCGGCACGCCGTTCTGGAAGCCAGCGACCAGCGGGATCACCGGCAGGAGGCCGGCAAGTGCACCGATGAGTGCGAGCCAACGGGCGCGGCCGGGAGAACCGGAACCCGCTCGCAGAACGATGATGCCCGCCACGATGGGGACCCAGATCAAGAGGCTTAAAAGCGGTGCGGATTGCATTTGTTCTTTAAAGGGCTGAAGCAGGAAAACGTCCGGATCAAGGCCGTCAAACTGAAAGCATTGAAATACACATTACGGTCTTATTACGCCAAACAGGCGCAACGCTTGATTCGGGGGCCAGGTCAACGCGTCCCAATGTCGCATACACGTCAAGGGTTAACGAGGATAACCCGAAATTAAGATTTTTGCAGCGCCGCAAACAACTGTTAAGCGATTAGTGCAGTAGTCGATGAACTCTATTGCAGACTTAGGTGTTGCGCGCATGGGGTGAGATGTGCAGTTGCACAAAATTTGGCCGTTTTCACTGGGAAAACGACCTGTTTTGGTGCACAGCGGAGGCAGTTCGAATGGATTAACAGAGTTGAAAGCTGGCGTGGCGTAAGGCGGATTTTTATTACGAATAGAAAGCTAATGTCGATCGATACTCTTGAAGCTTACAAATAAATTCACCCCATCTATCCTTCAATCTCGGCGCTTGCCGACGCATATCGCTCGGGTTTCCGGAACCCAGATGTTGGACAGTCGCGTTGATGGCGTTTCCGTAAACGCACAAACCCCACCTTTGTGGGGTGGGGTTTGTGCTTGCTGCTGGGGAGCCTGACGATTACCTACTTTCACACGGGTAATCCGCACTATCATCGGCGTGGAGTCGTTTC
>Ga0153933_1000276_pt1 | contig 22150 bp, 22 predicted proteins | sample TSNJ017MetaG_FD_102275 | JGI IMG/M metagenome (GOLD analysis project Ga0153933, IMG submission 102275) | Attine ant fungus gardens microbial communities from New Jersey, USA - TSNJ017 MetaG | ecosystem: Host-associated > Fungi > Mycelium > Unclassified | place: USA: New Jersey, Wharton State...
GAAGGGCCGCTTCCGCTACGCTCCAGCGCCCCTTCTACCCCGAAATCACACTACAACTGCACAGCCCGCAACTGGCCTACTTTTACTCCGCCATAGCGGCCTGGTTTTACTCCGCCCTTGACAGCGTAGTCCGGGGCAAGCAACTTCAAGGCCCATGGGGGCGGGAACAGCCAGCTGTGGCCACCGTGGCTTCGTGTTCGACTGGCGATTCCTGCCTTTGCTGCTCAGCCACGGCGGGCTGATTCGAAAACGACTTAAACCATTTACCCGGCAAGTAGAGGAGCGTTTCTAATATGAAAACTGAACACACAATCAATAAATCCGCGCCGACGGGTCGAGCAACTCAAATAGCCGCGATGGCAATAACCGTCCTTGTCGCCTTCATGTGGGTGTACTTCGGAAGGCTATATCTAATCCACGATCCCGGCGAATGGAGAACTGCCAATCAGCTGCTCGGATACCCGCTCTATATCATTCCTCTGATTGGCGCGACTCACATCCTTGGCGGCGTGGGCCTTCTGATTCCGAATGTGCCTCGATTGACTCAGTGGGTCTACGCTGGCCTCGTGATCGATCTTTTACTCGCGTTCTATTCGCAACTGAGTGGCGGTGGCAGTACGTGGGATAAATTTGATCCGATTCTCGTGATGGCGTTCGTCTTTGCTTCTTATGGATTGAGACGCTGTATGGGGGCGAATAGGTGGTCGATTTGAAGAAGACGGCCAGGCACTCGGAAGACGAAGCGCTTTCGATGTAACGGCGAGAGGAAGACCGTCACCAGACCGACCGCGACGATCGTGGTGCCCTTGTCTCGCAGCGTCGGGTCGACAACAAAGCCACTTTTTCGCACTTGCGAAGGTCGCATCCATAAACCCCTTGTCCCAGTTGAGTTTGCCCTGCTCATATAACAGCCAAGCTAATAACTTGAGCGCCTGCTTCAGCCGGCCGGAACGCACCCACTGCTGCCGCATCCGCCAGATCCTCGGCGTTGATCCATCATCGCCACAGCCATCGTTACTGCCATAGGCTACTGTGCCGCGTTCCGCAAGGGACGAGACTTCGCTGCGTGCCTCGGCCTGGTGCCCGACAGTACTCAACCGGCGATAAGGCAGAGCTGTTGGGCATCAGTAAGCGTGGCAACACCTACCTGCGCAAAAATCTGATTCATGGCGCACGCGCCGCGGCGATGCGTACAGAACGAGATCGCTTTCCGATCGGAGCATGGATGAACGCTCTCGAAGCCAGAAATCCACGCAACGTTCTTGTAGTCGCGATGGCTAACAATCTCGCACGTATTCCCTGGCCTGCGCTCTCAACTGGGGAAGATCACAGGCCTTTCTTGGAGTGATTAATCCTCCGAGTTAACCCCGATAGTCGTATCCCGCTATGAACGGCGGGGAGCTGGTGCAATCGCGCCGTTGACATTCGCACTGCAAGACCGACGAAAACGCTGGGGAAGGAGAACTCTTCCCCAGTCATTCAATTCCTTGGGGCATCGGATACCGATGAATGATGAACTCGTCATCAATAGCTTCGAGATCGACTTCGACCACTTCGTTGATCAACTCCTGTGCATCCCCAATTTCGTCGAGCGCTGCCTCAAACAGTTCACATTGGATTTCGGCCGTCATTCCGTCTGGTCCATTGATACAAATCAGACCGGCGTGTAGGGGAACATCTGCAAATTGGCCGCCCGTCCCCGGATTTTGCGCAGGTCCGCGAAAGTCGACACTGTTCCGTGTTACCAAGGTCCAGTCCCCCTCCAAGATGAAGGGTTTCAGTTCCCAGTCCTTCCATCCAGCTTTGCCCATCCAAACCACATGTGAACTTTCCACGAAGCCGCGACTATGGGCGACTTCTACCAAATCCAGACTTAGGCACTCGTCGATGAGGAATTTCACTGCGCACTCATCTCCCCGATAAGGCGCTGCGTAGTCGCTTTCTCTTTATCGACCCTTTGAGGCCGCTGGCATGCGAGACACGTTTGGGGCGGCCTCGCTGTGGAACCGCCCTCGCGTATATCAATGCGAGTTCGACCTGCCAGTCCTTCAAGCTGGGATAAGATTTGAGGACTCGATCCTTCGGCGTTCCCGATTCAACTGCCGCGGCAATGTCATAGACGGGCACTCGCGTACCTCTTATGACGGGCGTTCCGCTCAAGATGTCCGGGTCTTCTATCACCATTTCGTGAGCCCTTTTCAGTTGATGAAGGCGTTCCTCTACGCCTTTCCAAATGTCGGAAAAGCGCACTGTAATGGAGTGGTCTTCAACGATGCAGTCTCTCCACTGCTCCCAACTTCCGCAATGCGCCAATGCATCCCGAATGGTCCGAAGCCGGGCCTGTGCTGTCAGCGACTCCGCGGTTTCGAAATAAAAAGCGATCAGAATGCAGGCATCGGTACGAAACGTCCGCATCTGCGCGGTGCTGTAGAGATCTTCCGGCAGGATCTTTTCGTCGATGATCCTGTGAATCTGAGGGACTGATACTCCGGCGGCGACCGCCGCCTCACTGGTCGTCAAGCGCTCCATCAAAGCTTCCATGGGTATCCCCTCGACTTATCATAATCCTTCTGACGCTTCAGAACAATTACTCGGCGTGTGGGAGGGGGGCGAAGGGCCGGTCCGAATGCGATCCAAAAATCATTCGCCAAAGGGTCCAACGAGCTATCAAGGGAACCATCCGAGCACTTGTTTAGATCCGTTACGGTTGTTGCCTCGGATGCATGGCGATAACACGGTACAGGCGAAGTAGTTACCCAAAAGCGGCCCATGCGGGTCTCCTACACTTCTGCGATGCGCATGGATATAGCCGTGACGCGTCCGACCACTTCAGCCTCAAAGGGAATTCGCACTTGCCTTACCTGACTCCGCGACTGCGGAAAGGGGACGAGGAAGAGTTCTTTTTCCTTCAATTCGCACCAGGAGCAGGCGTAACCATCACGAAGCTCGACAAAGTAAATGGGGCGTTCAAAAATGCTTGGCCATTCCCGCCACTCGATCTTCCGCTGCTTGGCATCGATCTCCACGAATGATCCAGGGCGAACGAGGGGATTTAGGGTGAAGTCTTCCATTCCGACGTAGCCGTAAAGCGAACGACGGAGGTCCATATGTTGCAGGAGCGCAGCTGGAACCCCTCCCCACTGCTTAAACATGTGGGAAACCAGATTGGTTTTTTCGCGCAGGAGTCTTTTCCGCACCTCTTCAGGCAAGGCAAGGGATGCAGCCGCCCGTTTCGCACCTTCTCCGATGAGATGAGTCCGTGGCAGCGGTAAAGCAACCTGTTCCCGACCGATATCACGGATATGAATGCCGAAGAAAGCAAGAATTTCGTCGTAGTTTCGTTTGTAGATGACGCTCAGGCTATAGAGCTTATAAATGCTCGGTGTGAACTCCCCGTTCTCGATGTCGGTCAACCAAGCGTGGGATACAGAGTATTCTTGGTTGTTCTTTTCCTGCGCGATTTTCTGGCTCAGCCGTTCCACGTCTCGCGTTGACAAGCGCACACGAGCGCGCTCCATTCTGAGTCGTCTTCCAGCTTCCGGATTCGGTGGCGAAGCAAGCATCGGCACAGCAGCCTATGAGAACTTGTGTCTCTTGCTTAACAACCCTTAATTCCAACATCGGGACACTCACCGCAATACCGAGTAGATGACTCGGATCGAAAAGGGACTTCCCTGCCTCCAGGCGTGGTCGGTATTGCGACCGTCCGCTTTCTAAGCGATCGCGATTCAGCTTAACGCTCTGATGCAGCCTCCAGCCCTTGGTCGCAAAGCCGACCAGAAGATTCATCGAATCCCAAACGGGTCGAGGAGTGCCGTTCAATAGTGCCATCGACCTGACCGGTTGGCCCGGGTCTCAGCAATTCAATCTTTTCCTCTCCGATCACCCCAAAGAAGCTCAGGCCCGCAGAAGCGACCCAATGACCGCAGAATCGACAACGAACGCGGACCTGCCCGGTCGAGTCAAGGCTATCCTGGCAAGCAAGAAACTTACCCTACATCGGGTCTCCGAAGAATCTGCACGGCGTTACGGGCGTATGTCGCCCAGCTACATACGACATCATTTCTATTATTCGCTCAGACACGGGGAAATCGGCCCCAGGTTACACCAGCTTTGCGCATTGAGCGCGGTATCAGGGTACCAACTTTATGACTGGTTGACTGTCTTCGGATTCGATTTCAGCAAGGTCCCACAACTGCAGGTCCTCCTGCCGAGGAAGCGCACGTTGATGTTGGATGCTGCCCTCGACAATCGCGACTCACAAATTCCTTGGTTTCAGGACGCAACCGAGAGTCATGCTTCCGGCGGAATCGTTCCCCTACGACGTTTGGTCGAGCCGTCTCGCCCACGAAGCTTGCAATCGTTGCGTTCATTCAATGCCCACGGCGCACTGTTTGCGAAGATAGGTCTCGAAGACGCATTTGGATTTCCCGAACTCATTCCGGGCAGCATCGTACGCATAAATCCGGGGGCGCCGGGAAACTTAGGAGTTGAAAGACAATCTATAACATCCGATAACTTATATTTACTTGAACATAGCCGGGGATTCTGGTGCAGTCGCCTCCGGTTCTCTACGGATAACCTAGTCCATCCGTTAAGCATGCAGCTGCCGTTTGCACGCGCCGAGTTCCAGATTCCCCTTCAGGCGCGAATTCATGGAGTCGTTGACATGGAGATTCGGCCGATGCGGTCTGTGATACCCGCGGAAGTGCCAGAAGAACTGGCAAATCCCTGGAAGCCGAAACCGCTGAATGGCCGGCCTGCCAGAATGGGAGATTTGCTTCGCAGGGCGAGGCTGAGGTCCGCGCTGTCACTCCGTGAGGCATCCTTGTTGAGTCGGAAGATAGCTGATTTCTTCAGCGATTCCCGCTATTTCATTGCGTCTGGGTCGCTCTCGGATTACGAGGCGCAAGCCGAGCCGCCTCGCCACGTTCACAAGGTTATTACTCTCTGCTCGATCTATGGCGTACCGTTCATAGATATCCTCGCCGCGATTGGTGTAGATAACAATGCGTTGGGACTTGATCGGATCCCCGGTAAATACGTCTCCGGTCCGGAAGGAAGAGGGATACCAGAGACATTTGAAGCGTATGGCGGGCAACGATATGATACCGGACTGGCCGCGCTTTTAAAAGAGTTTGGCGATGTGCCATTTTTCCTGCGCGACGCACTAGCTGCGTTCTCCGGCATCAAGAAGCCGTCGTTGCGCGATTTCTTCTGGATTGGAGCAGGCGCACGAGTTCTGCACCCTCGTCTACGAGGAGCATCGTTGGTGATGGTTGATCGCTTCAAGAAAAGGCCGATTCGATCGAGATCGCTCCCGTTATTGAAGCAGCCCTTGTATATGTTGTTAACCCGCGAGGGAACCTATATGTGCGAATGCTGCAGTCTAGAAGACGGGTATCTCGTCATCGATCCCCAGCCCGAAGACCGAAAGCTTCCCGAACGCCTGCGCCAAGGGCACGACGCAGAAATAGTCGGACAAGTCGTCGGAATCGCAAGAAGACTTGGTTGAACCAGGAACCTCCTTTTCGACTACAGATGGTCTGAGTCCGATGATTTGGACTGAAGTCGGCGTCTAATCCCGACACTTCCTATATCGCATCCGGTGCAAGTTTCCCTTTTCGCGCCATCCCCACGCATCTTGAATTGTCCATCCCGCGAACATTTGCCTCTTCTGATGGCATTGCGTTCAAGAGAGTGGCAAGGTACATCCCATGGGCCAAATCAATTGCCGGCTCACAAACCAAAGATTGGATTGAGGGCCATGTACAGGGTTCCGGACCATGTGCGCACCACTCATGAACGAGACGGTGGCGCGTTGCTTGATATCTTTCACGGCCGGATGTACGACCTCAATCCAGTCGCGTCGCGGATTCTCGATCTGCTCGAGAGGGGCTTCACCGAAACCGAAATCGTGGACGTCATTCAAGGTGAATTTCGAATTGAGCGCTCGATTGCGGAGCAAGATATCGAGGAATTTCTCGAGAGATTGAAGGAACACGGCTTGATCATCGCGTGAGAGCGGATGGCTTCGTTGATTCAAGGCAGGCTTGATGCCGCTGACGCTAAGAGAACAGCTTCAACCGTCGGGCGAACCGGATCGACCGGCGCTCGATCCATGGGCAGGCGATGGAGTGAGGGGCAAGATGAATTTGCTTGGGCTGCAAGCGTTCCTGGAATTGATTCATTTCGACCTTTACCTGAAGCGGGGAAATTTTTCCGCGCTCTATGACAGGGTGCGCAAATATCCCGTGGAAACGAAAGTTGCGCCAGGCGACCCAGTCACGCAGATCTGCGCCGGCATGGATACGGCCTGCATTTGGTATTGGAAAGAAGTGCTTTGCCTGCAGCGCTCCGCAGCAACCGCTTGTTTGTTGAAACGGTATGGCGTTCCAGCCCAACTGGTGATCGGTGCGCAACGCCTGCCTTTCAAAGCGCACGCGTGGGTCGAAGTCAACGGGCGGGTAGTGAACGATAAGCCATACGTTCCTGAAATATACGCGGTCCTCGATCGATGCTAGGAATTCATACCCCGGGAGGCGACCAATGAGTGCTCTATTCGGCAGGTGGAATTTTGATGGCGCGCCGCTGAGCGTCAATTCCATAGAACAAGTGCGAGCCCTCCTTCTTCCTTATGGTCAAGACAGCGAAGGCCACTTTTCCGAGGAAGGGGTCAGCCTCTTATATCAGGCCTTCCATACGACCAAAGAGTCTCGTGAGGAAAAGCAACCGCACGTTCTATCGTATGGCGCTGTACTGATGTGGGATGGAAGGCTTGATAATCGCGAAGCGCTCATTGATGAATTACGGGGAGGACTCTCCCATCGGGATACCGATATCTCGATCGTCGCAGCAGCTTTTGCACGGTGGGATGCAGACTGCTTTCCGAAGCTCCTAGGAGACTGGGCTATCTCAGTCTGGGATCCCCGAAAACGCTGGCTCATACTTGCCAAAGACTTTTTAGGCACGCGACATCTCTACTACTCGATACACCATGACCACATCGCTTGGAGCACCATCATCGATCCGCTCGTGCTCTTTGCGAACAGAGAGTTCGCTTTCAATGAAGAGTACTTCGCTGGGTGGTATACCTCTTTTCCAGCGACCCATCTCACTCCCTATGCGGGAATCCACTCGGTTCCACCCTCTTGCATCGTGACTCTGTCACCAGGCAAGCATGCGGTCCGGAAATATTGGGAATTCGACGGATCGAAACAGATCCGCTACCGCGTGGACGCTGAGTATGAAGAGCACTTCCGAACAGTCCTCGCGGAAGCTGTCCGCCGGCGACTCCGTACCGACTCGCCTATTCTGGCGGAGCTCAGTGGCGGTATGGATTCATCCTCAATCGTCTGCATCGCAGATCGTGTGAGCAACGGCCCTATCGTCGATACTGTTTCCTACTACAACGAGCTCGAACCGAATTGGAATGAGCGCCCGTATTTCTCCAAGGTGGAAGAGCAGCGCGGCCGTATCGGATTGCACATCGATACCAGTGCTCAAGCATTGCAAGAGTTCGATTCCCATGAGACGTGCCCCACCCTGCTACCTGGGAAGAGCCGACGGCGGTCGAACTCATTGCTTGAAGAGTGGATGGAGGCCCACGGACACCGAGTCGTTCTGTCAGGAATAGGCGGCGATGAAGTTACCGGGGGCATACCGACACCACTTCCGGAGCTCGAGAATCTCCTGTCGCGCGCCAGATTCCGATCTCTCGCACGCCAGTTGCGCGTCTGGGCGATCCAGCAAAGGAGGCCATGGGTTCATCTTTTTTTCGAAACCATTCATAGCTTTCTTCCCCCTGCTTTTTCCGCGCCGCTCAATCACAATACGCCAGGAACTTGGTTCCACATCGAGTTCGCCCGGCAGAATCGTTCCGCGTTCTTGAGCTATGCGGAGCGATGCAAGCTGACCGGTCCCCTTCCCAGTGTCCAGGAGAATCTGCATGCGCTGGATGCTTTGCGCAGACAATTAGCGAGCACTTGTCCGGCGACGACTCCTTTCTCAGAGAAACGGTATCCCTATCTGGATCGCGATCTACTCGAGTTCCTATACGCGGTTCCCCGGGAACAATTAGTGCGTCCCGGTCAACGGCGGTCCCTCATGCGGCGCGCTCTGGTTGGCATTGTTCCGGAGGAGATCCTGAACCGGAAGAGAAAAGCTTTCGTCAGTCGCGCGCCAATCACAGCAATCGAGAAGCACAACTCCATTCACTCTTCAGGTTCTACGGCCATGATAAGTGGTTCCCTCGGTTTCGTGGATCCGGAGAAATTTTGTAAACAACTGGAGGCAGTAAAGCGCAGTCAGGCTATGCCGAGCATTTCCCTGCTGCGCACGCTGGGAATCGAGGAGTGGCTGGTAAGCCTGCGAGAACACGGGATCTTAATCTTCGAATCAGGCACTCCACGCCTCGTGACTCCCGATTTTCAGAACTTTCGTCCGATAGAAAGTGCGCGGGCGATCTGCTCATCGATGGGAGCGGGGGCAACCAATGTCCCCTAGCAGCGTTATGCCCGCCCACTCTATGGCAGCCGAAACGGTATCCTGCACTCTCGTTATCACACGCCACGCGCATGCGGAAATCCTGTTCATCAAAAAAGAGCCTGATGTCTTCGAACTCCCGAAGTTCAGCATTCCCAGATGGGAACGGATTGCGCCACATCTGGCCTCCCAGGTGAAAGCCCATCTGTTAGTGGATGCGATATGTCTTTTCAGTGGAGAGGACGGTCGACCGGAATACGGCACGTCGCGCTTCTGTGTCCTGGAAACATGGAACGCAGTTGGGCAACAAGCAGATGGCCTTGCGTGGATGTCCATTGATGGCGCTGATTGGGAAGGTGCTCTGTCAGAAGCAAATCGCAGAACCTTGCAAACGGCAATCTCTCGAGCAAAGGCGTATGACCGCGGCGCATCGACTGGACCGTTTGCGCGTTCCGGCTGGTTCAACCAACTGAGGTCATGGATAGAGGGCCAGTTACCGAAGCAAGGTCTGGAGCTTGGCACGGGCTGGACCCAATTCAATATGGGCCCTGAATTTTGCCTTCTTCGTCTCGAGACCAACCGCGCGGCACTCTGGTTCAAGGCTGTCGGTGAGCCCAATCTAAAGGAATATGCAATTAACACTCAGTTAGCGAGACTGCGCAGCCCCCATGTGCCGGAGACGATCGCCACGCATTCGATTTGGCACGGCTGGCTGATGAGGGAAGCTCACGGCTGTCACCTCGATGAGACGTCCGCCCCACGGTCTTGGGAAATCGTGGCTCAGTCTCTGGCAAATCTGCAAATCGCATCGATCGGCATTTGTGACGACTTGCTGACGGCTGGTTGTAAGGACTTACGGCTTCAACATCTGACAAATTTAATTGAGCCCCTTCTGAATGTCATTCATGAGCTCATGGCGGCCCAGACTGTTCACACTCCGCGCGCGCTCAGACCCAAAGAGCTGAGTGAGCTTAATGGACACCTGCGGTTGGCGTGCGAGTGTCTGCAGGCGGCGGAGATTCCGAACACGCTAGGGCAGATCGACCTGAATCCTGGAAATGTGCTGGTGACTGACGACGGAGCTGTATTCCTCGATTGGGCAGAAGCGAGCATCGGGCCTCCGTTCTTCACACTGGAATACCTGATCGCCCTGTGCGAGCGACTGCAGCCAAATGATGCGGCCGCTGGAAACTCTATCCGCGACGCCTATCTCGTTTTATGGCGAGTAGGGTACTCGGAGGAGCTATTGAGGCGGATGTTTCGCTGGACGCCGTTGTTGGCGATGCTGGCATTCGCCGCTGGCAGTTCGGGATGGCAAGCCGGAACGGAACATATACATCCCAATGTTCAAAAGCTCCTGCGATCCCTCGCGCGTCGCATGTATAAGGCGACGCAGACACTCGCTTGATTTGTCTTTTCACTTTTCCCGCACGCGAGACAGCGGATCTCAAACAGAAAGGAGGTGAATTCTATGGAATATCAGAAACCACAGCTGACGACTATCGGCAACGCGAACGATGTCATCGAGTCGGGCCTGACCAAGGGTGAGAACCCATACGACTCGATCCAGGGCGAGCCTGAACTGACCAGCGCAGCAGCGTACCAGGCCGACGAATAGCCGGGCTGCGCAGCTTCGCTGACTTACTGAACCCCACCTTCTAACCCTTCCGAAAGGAGGTGAAGACCATGGAATACCGCAAACCAGAACTGATGCCGGTTGGCCAAGCCCAAGACGTGATTGAGTCGGGCCTGACCAAAGGACCTTATCAATTTGATCAGATGGTAGGTCAGCCCGAACTGACGAACGTAGCCGCCTACCAGGCTGATGAGTAATTGTTGGCGGGGTGCTTTATAAAACAGAGCACCCCGCTTTCTTCATGACGTCTATTCGACTGATACAAATTTTCACTGTCCTTTGGGCCGAAGAGTTTCAAATGAATGTTCGTTCTGCAGATCGCGCAGGCGACGCCATCGCTTGTACTGATCATTTTTCGCAGGGTCTGCGTCTTCTTCTCCCATAAGCCAGAAACGCATCCAGTCTACCGTGCTACCCTGCGACGCCATGCGTTGCGCCGGATTCGTCAGAGGATGGGTACCCGCTTTAAGCAAGATCAGATCAACCGGCTTGTTCTGCTGCAGGAGAGTTGCGTAGGGTTCCCACTCGGAGAGCACGCCTCCCTCGCCGACGCCTACAACCAGCAGAGGTGTCGTAACTTTGTCCATGTGAAATTCAGGGGACCGCTCTATCCAATTATTCAGCCCCGCTCCGAATGGTGGAGCCCCGATTACGCTCTCCGCATCGGCGGTTTGAGCTTTTGTCTCCATCAAGTACTGCATATATCCCATGTCGACGCCATCAGTGATGGAGGCTGCCTCAAAGTGAACGGTATTCGTGGTCAGAGCTTCGAGAGTGTAGTAACAGGTGCGGCTAAACCCCACGATACCGATACGGTCGGGATCCGCTACGCCATCCGCGACGAGCTGCTTCACCGCGGCTTCATAGGCGGCTACCTGGCATGGACCTTCTTCCCGGGTCCGGCGAATCGGGCAGTCTCGCACTTGCAATACAACAAACCCTGCTGCAGCCAATTCGCGTGCGGCGAATCCGGTTGGATAGATGCCGCTCGGAACAAAGGTATCTGGTGAAAACCCATGTGTCTGGATCACTAACGGGTAGCGTTTGCCAGAGCTGAAATGCGGAGGTTTGTACAAGCCTCCCAGGAGCGCCCGGCCGTTGGCATCCTTCCAGTGATAGACCGTCACATCTCCCAATTCCACGCTCTCGAGCCAGGAGTTTGGATCCCAGATTACGCGTGATCGCTGGGGAGTATTGATTGTGGCGACCAACTTGGGCGGGTCGTTCACACTCTGGTGGATCGATAACCGAATCGGTAGGTCAGTAAGACGCGACGCATGAGGGCCTTTTTCCGCAATCCACGACCCATCAGCGGATCTCATATAAGCCCCGCTACCAGCAACATCCCCAGGATAGGTGTATTTCAGGATGATGCGGTCTCGATCGTGCGGGTCGAATTCAATTCCTGTAACGAGACGAAAACCTTCTTCGTGGTCGCCGTTGATTTTGCTCCCAGATACAGGCTCGACGCATTGAGCCTCCTTCGTCTTGAGATCAAGGACGACCGCGCAGGGGCGAAGGTGCAAATCGTCTGGATCGGAGACACCGCGATCGAGAAATGTATCTGTGAGTGCAACCCGAGTGCCGTCCCTGGACCAATCGGTGTACGGCAGTCCGATCCAGTCTGCTTCATAACCCAACGGACCCAGTGGCAGAGACTGAATGGCTCCAGTTTGGAGATTGATCACAGCATAGCGCGAGACGTCAAACCAGCCATCGAAGTTGTCCGGATCTTGGGGACCGGGGTTGATATGGTGAGCATCAGAGGGGAATGGAGGTGGATAGAGCGTCTCCCAGTTCCTAGGAACTGTTGGGACGGTGAGCGCTGTCAGCACTGAAAGGCCGTCGGGGGAAAGTGCGAGGGCCATTTGCCCTCTCCAGTGAATCGCTAACGGTTTATGCGTTGACTCGTCTTCCACACGTATTCTTTTTTTGCCGATGACAGCCCAGAGCTCACTGAGGTCATGCCATTTCAGTGCCATGGCCGGGGACAGAAGGCTGAAGATCCTACGATCTGTCCCGACAACGCTTACCGCGCTGCTTTCCGCGGTAATCTTCTCTTTCATTACTGGACTTAAAACGGTGTATACGAAATGATCTCGATCACGGATATCGAAGCTGGTCACCTCTTCGCGCTCCGGGGTGAGTGGACTCACAGTCTTTGTTCGAAGATTCGCGAGAAAGAGCTGATCGTGTCCCGCTTCCGATGTTGCGAGAAAGCCAAACCCGCTTGAATCTCGAAGCCATCGCAATTTCGTGATGACCGGTCCGTCCTTATATGTTGCGCGGCTGAATGTCCAAAATGGCGGCGGCGCAACAGGCCGTTCGGGATGCGATAAGAAGGCCTGTACCTCATCCACCTTATATACAGATAGAGAAGATTCAGGACGGTTGACATCCAACCGTCCCCGTTCGGTATGGACGACAAAATATCTGCCGTCTCCCGAACGGATGATCGGATCCGCCTTGTCGAGAAAGGGGTCGCCGAAGTAGGTCAATCGAATGTCATCAGCAACCGTGAAAGGCATTTTAGTCTGCCCCTGAGATCGGAGAGTATCGGGTCTAAGCAGCACCATGAGACACAGCAAGAGCATCGCCTTTTTGAAAAGCGACATTGGGGCACCTCTATTGATGAGTTAGTTTGTTTTTAGTGCTCGATCAGAATGCGAGCTTTAGCGATAGCTGCAAAGATCGCGGACCGCCCTCTTGAAAGAGGGGATTCAAGCCGCCTAAGCCGGCATTCAGCATCTCCTGGGAGACAAGATAGGCGGGACCGAACTCAACATATGCAGGTGGGTTGGTAAAGTTTGGATGATTGAGAGCGTTGAACGCGTCCGCGCGAAACTGGAGATTGATGCGATCGGTAATGTTGAACTTTCTACCGAGTGACAGGTCTAGCTGAGTGAGCCCAAAACCCTGGATATCATTGCGACTTTCTGTGCCCTGTCGCGGCGTCGAAGGGACGACAAAAGCGTTCGCGTTCAGACCCTTTCCTCCACCGGCAGCCGAATCGCGAATCCACAGCGGTGGCCCTGGAACACGATCCGGACGCGAGAGCGCGTATCCTCCAGGATCTGGTGACATGAGGTAGACGTGACCATTGAAGGGAAAGCCAGCTCTCGCCACAGCCACCGTCGCAATCGACCAATCTTTGGAAACCCTGTTCACGAGCCCAGAGTGACCAAAAGCGGGTGCCGCGTATGTGATGGCTCCAGAGAAACTGTTTCGCACATCAGCGTCCGATGAGGCATAGTCGCGAACTGCCGACAGGACTGTTCCGCCGAGCCCCGCGACTATATCGTTCGAGGCATTATCCAGCGAGTGAGACCATGTGTAGTTCAATAGGCCCTGAAAATGATCTGTGAGAGGCCGACGATATTGCACCTGCATGGCCTCGTAGCGGGAATGAGCAGAGTTGTTCGTCAAGACGAAGTCGCTCAGAAAATTCGAGTTCGGCTGATAGGTCGATTGCTGCCTCAGGAGGTCGCTTCCGCTCTGCCCCACGTACGTCACTGAAACGGCTTGATGTCCAGAGAAGGATTTCTCAACGGCGCCGTTCCATTGATAGGAACGGGGTAACCCAAGATTGGGAGAAAACGCCTCTACCAGTGGATACGGCGCGGAAAGCGAAATCTTGGGCAAGTACGCACTCGGGTCGGTAAGGGGCACGGATACGGATGCCTGCACAGCTGTCGCCTCACCCGGGAAGAAGGAGCCGACGTCGGCCACGTTCCCCACGCCAAGGTCGTAGAACATGCCCCATGCCCCGCGGATGACCAGATCGCCTTTATCGTTGACTCGCCAGGCGAGCCCGACGCGTGGAGCAAAGTTCCCCCAACTGGTACTCCAGATCGCCGTGCCGAAAGGTGCGAGTACGATCTGTTCCGGATTGTCCACGTTCTTCCAGGAGGCGAGCGTCGTTGAGTTGCGCGGCGAAGGGGCCGGAGCCAGTTCCCACCGTGTGCCATACGTCAAGGTAAGCCGAGGGCTGAGCTTCCATGCGTCCTGCGCATAAAGCGAGAGGGATTGAGTCAGTAGGTCGGTAGGGTTTCGAGTCGAAGTCAGAAGTTCGACGGACCGGGTGGCAAGGAAATCCTGGACACTGGTTGCGATCATGCCGACATCATGCGTGTATGGTGTACGGTCGAGGAAGATCGCGCGGTAGTCGCCGCCAAACTTCAACTGATGCGCTCCCACCCCTACTGTCAGATCGTCGACAAAATTGATTTGGCGGGTACGGTTCCGTGCGACTGGGCCGAAGTCGTAGTAATCGGTGTCAAAAGTCTCGAAAGAGCCGTTGTTAGTAGCAGCAGCAAGACTGCCGAGAATTTGCGTGGATGCAATAGGTGTCGCCCCGTCAAATGCGTTCAGTGTGTCAACCAAGCTGGAGGATTGCGATGAATAGTTCGCTCGTATCGTATTGGCGGCAGCCTTGCTGATCGCTACATTGAGGCCTGCGGTTACCGTTTGGGTATCGACCGGGGATGTTTCGAGCATGCTCAAACCGTAAACGCGCGCGACCGTTTCGGATGGAGCATAGTTGTAGCGGCCAAAAATCGATACTTTTGAGTTCAGGGTGTGATCAAGACGAATGGAAGTCGCGTTGAGCGTAGCGGAATTCGAGTAACTGCCCGTGAATTGTCCGGTGCAAGTAGCGACCGAGATCGGTCCATTGGGCTTTGGATAAGCCTCAAGAAAAGGCGCGATCGAGGACGGCGCGGCGCACGTTGTCCCGTTGAGAAAAGGAACCTCCGTCACCGTCGTCTGTGGCAAGCGCAAGCGCGCGCCTTCGTAAGAGAAGAAAAGGAAGGTTCGATTACGGAGAATCGGTCCACCGAGGAAGCCGCCAAAATCGTTGTGGCGCTCAGGTGCGCGCGGATTCCCTGCGTGATCGGCGAACCAATCGTTTGCATCCATCACGTCGTTACGGAAATACTCGTAAAGACCCCCATGGAAATCGTTTGTTCCCGCTCGCGTCGTCAACATCACCTGGCCGCCTGGCGTCTTGCCGAATTCCGGTGCAAACGACGAGGTCTCCACGCGAAATTCCTGCAGCGCTTCGACGGACACCAGGCTGCTGGTACCCCCCAACGCGCTGAACGCCTGCGCGGATCCTGTGCCTGACTCCCCGGAATACAGGCCTGTAGTATTGACACCAAAATTGGCCGAGACTCCGTCGACAGTGAAGTTATTTGCGTCTGTGCGTTGACCTGCGATGCTGAATTGACCAGGTGACGTTCCTGAAGCGCCCTGCACCACGGGAGCAATCACAACGCCCGGAGTCAACTGCAGAAGCGTGTTGAAACTTCGTCCATTGAGAGGCAGGTTTTCGACGAACTGGTGGTCGATGACGGTGCTTACGGCCGCGGATTCGGTCTGAATCAACGGGGCTCCGCCGGCGATGGTTACAGTTTCGGAAGCAGCCCCGATTGGGAGAGTGAAATTGATGGCCAATGCAGACTGGGTGTGCAGGATGATGTCGGGTTTGATTAGAGTCTTGAATCCGATCTTCGACACTTGAAGACGATAGGGTCCAGGCGGAAGGTTGGGAACAGCGTAAATGCCTTCACTATTCGTCGTTCCGGGGTAGCGGACGCCAGTCGCGTCATTCACGATCTCGATATCGGCTGCCGGAATTGCTCTGCCCGAGGGATCAAGAACAATTCCGCTCATCGTCCCATTGGTGGACTGAGCGGCAGCGAAAGCTAAGGTGAAAGCGGCAATCAGTACGAGACGGATAACGAGAGCTGGTCTCACGTGGAGGCTCCTTGGAACAGCCAGGATGATGATGTGTCATCCGGTCTACGGAAGGACCTACGCGTTCTTTATCACTCATTCTCGCAAATTATTCGCGGCGGCGACGCCAGCTCTGAGACAGGCGAGCTTTTACGGGTGGTTGGAACCGATCTTCAGGTAAGCAAAGAGGAATGGTTTGCCGCTGGGATGGGAACTACCACCGTTCGGTTCCACAGTCACGAATACGGCGTCAATCTGGTCGAGCGTCTTCGGATCATGCGATTTGAGCACCCACCGCTTCTTACTGGCATTGTCTTGATAGAGAATACCGAGATTGACAGCGTGTTCGCTGTCCGGTCCACGCCGCCCCCATGCCTGAAAGATGCTGGCATTCTTCATCCCAAGCTGCTGATCAAGATCATAAGCATAAAAGATGAGCGACTTGCCTTTGGTGTAAAACACACGTCCAAATGGCTTCTCGGTGTCGCCGGTTTTCGCAACATCATAGACTTCCGCGATATATAGATCTCGTGCGCCCATTAACTCGCGGATATCTCGATCGTGGTCCAGCAGTTCTTGATCGCGTGTGATCTCTTGATCGCGCTCATGGAGCGTATCTGAGAGGTCGCTGATCTTAGCCTCGAGGCTCACCGTCTGGGCGGCATTTTCTGTGCTTTGATTGGCGCTGGCAGCGAGCTTCTGCTGAATGTCTGTGAGACTGGCCTGCTGGACGCTTAGTTGCTGCTCAAGGCTTGCGCGCTCACGAACGAGTTGGTTGACATCCGCTGTTTTCGCATTCAGGGCAGTCTCGACCTGCGCCTGGCTTGCCTTAAGCCGGGAAATCTCGGCGGCTTGTTGTTCAAGCTGCACACGCAGATGAACTACGGCCGAGTCTTCCATTGTTTTGGAGACATCCGGGGGCTTTGCGATATTCGATGGCGGCTCTTGATGTTCATCGAACCTTGCAGGGCGGGATGTCGGAATTGACGCTGTCGCGGACGCCGACTCCGCACCGCGATGGATACCAACCCGATAAATGGCAAAACCAAGCGCGGCGAGTAGGAGCAAGCTCGCGGCATACTGCCACCACATATGATTCCAGAGGCTCTCTGCGGCCTGAGAGCCGGTCTTAATGGAACTGTCGGTCGCGAGCGTCCTCCGATTTGCAAGGCTCGGCGGATTTTGTTGCTTTCCATCTTCTTCTTCCAGTCGCGCGAAGAAAGAGGTTTCGGCCTCCTTGAGTGACCATGAGGAGAAATCTTCAGGAGAAGCCGCATCGAGTGGCTCGGGCCCTAGTGCCGGGAGAACGCTGCCCAACATAGCTTCGTACTGCGCCATTACTTCCCGACAGGCTGCGCAGTAAGACAGATGTTCTCGGAGCCGCTTCTGCTCTTCGGCGCTCAGCGAGCCGGAGGTCGCGAGGGCACATAGTGCCAGAAACTCGTGATGGGCATCCTCAGGCGGCAAGGCTCCGGCTCCTCGGTTGGAGCCATTTTCTACCATATTCCTCACTTGGACGGCAATTTCGCCGAGAAGATCATCTTGCGCATTTTCTCAAGCGCGCGATAGTAATGGTTTCGAATATTTCCGGGTGTTTGGCACATCCTCTCGGCTATCTCCTCGATGGTATAGCCTTCGAAAAAGTGAAGGCGCAGGGTTTCCCGTTGATATTCAGAGAGAGATTCTTCGATCTGTCGAAGCAGGGTCTGACCCAATGTGCCTTCAAGCGAGCGTTCGTAGAAGGCAATCTCGATGTTTAGTGCTGCGGCAGCAGGTGCTTCCAAATCCAAACCATCATAGAAATGGCGCGACATCAACTGGCGGCGGCGATCAATGGCCCGATGATAGGTAATCTGGACGATCCAAGAGCGGGCAGATCCCTTCGCACTATCGAATAAGTCTACCTTGCGAAAAACAAATAAGAACACTTCTTGTAGCAAGTCGTCTGCTTCTGCCTCGTTCCGTAGAATGCGGTAAGCAACGGTCCTCACCATCCGCCCGTACTTTCGGAAAATGGTCGCAAGCGCCTCCTTATTTCCGTATCGGAGCTGTTGAAACAAGAGCTCATCGTGAACATTAGTTACAAAAAGAGGGTCTCTGAGTAGAGATTCCCTGCCCTTCACCGGACTATCGATTATTGGCTTTACTTCGGCGGAACTCTCGGATTCTAGGAGCTCTGCTGGCGCAGCCCCCGAGCTACCCGTCAACGCACCGGGAAATAATGAAGTGGCTTCCGAATTCATGCCGTCTCCCCTGCTGCGTCAGCATCAATAATAGCGACTATAGTCACTATTACAGCTCAATTCAATGAGGATTGATCTTTTGAGTTCGGCCAAGATGAGCAAGTTTTCGAGGGATATCCATCCCTCGATGAGCCCTGAGCATGTCATCTTAATGGCAGTTGCTGAGCGCAGGGTTTCGACTCTAATCGGACATCGGCTCTTATCCTCTAGGCGAGCATAAACATCTCGAAAACGTTATACCTTCTATAGTCGCTATTACACTCGTGCCGATTCCTCCACGATAAAGTTGTGGCTAGGCCGATTGGAGCGTCTGTTCAAAGGAGGGCTCAAACTTTTGAACAGGCTGTGTGATGGATCGTTACGGAGCTCCGTACCCGCAAAGGGATCACCCAGGGGGATCTTGCCTATAAGCTCGGATACAATACGAGCTATGTAGGAGCGATTGAGCGCGGAGAAAAAAGTATGACTCTGCGCACACTGGCGGATTTGGCAGGTTTTTTCGACTCCACCCCCAGTCGCCTTCTCTCACAAGCCGAACGGAGGCAGCGGAGATCAAAAAGATCGTAGCCTCGAGTCCCCCGGATGTGGCTCCCACTCAACAAAATTGGATGGTCTTGCTGGCGACGGACTTTCTGCAGCGCTCATCTGTCCGCCTGTCGCCAACGATGGTGCCATAGTCACACTCAGAGTTTAGCCGCTTCCCTCCTTTTGATAACCTGGTGTTAATGATCTGATGCAGGAGTTATCAGGAGCCCTATGGAAACGAAGCAAGTGCTTGCGGCAATTGATGAAGAGATTTCGCGTTTGACACACGCCCGAAACCTGCTTTCGGGTCACAAGACTGGGACGGTAATACGAACAGGAAAGTCAGCAGTTTCGAAGGTTGCAGGCATCAAGAGAGTCCTGAGCCCCGAAGCTCGCAAACGGATTGCTGACGCCCAACGAAAACGATGGGCCGCGCAGAAGAAGGCAGCCAAGTAGCAGTCCCTTGGACCACGCACTCCCTGCTCTTATGCGTCGTCTCGCAATCATGAAGATAATCGGTGGCCTCATCGATCCCCACGGCTGCGCCGGAGATTGCCCCCTGATCGCTTCAGAGCACTGATCTCTCATTGGGCGGCACGGGCTGGAATGGAAAAGCATGCCGCAATGTTTAGAGGCCGTCCTCGAGGCTCTGTAGGGCACGGAATTCTTCTATGTGGCATATTCCCGTACCGCCCAAACCCTCAAGTGGCACAATGGATAATCAATTGTCTTCGCCTCCGATGACCATCTTTCTCTGAGGCTCGTCGACAATGCCTCTTGGTTATGCATCATTCGACGGTTCAGGATCGCCGCGATGACTCCTTTCGCCCGCTACCCGCACGTGTCTGGAAAATGGGCTCGGTCATTATCGGTATTGCCGCAATTGTTCTCGCCATCCTCACGTTGGCATTTCAGGGGAAGGACGGCAGCGGTATCCTTCTGACTGCCGCATTTGTCGCCTTCTGCGCGATCGCTTTACTTCATGCACGTTTTCTCCATCTGGCCCGGTCTCAGTACCGACATACGAATGACGCTCTTGAAACCCGAGAGCGCCAATTTGAGTCCATTTTCGACAATGCGCTCGATACGATACTAATTCTGGACCAGTATGCTATTTGCCGCGACGCCAATCCGGCGGCACAGCAGCTGTTTTGCGTACCTCGCGAATCGTTGATCGGCAAATCAATCGCTAGGTTCTATCTAAACCAGCATAACTTTGATGTCTTCTGGCAACACCTGTTCACTCAGACGATGGATCAAGGACAGTTGGAACTCATCAGCGCAAACAATACGACTATCTTTGTGGAATTCACAGCGCGAACGAATTTCCTATCGGGCCGACACATGATGATCCTGCGCGACATCACCTCGCGCCACCGAGCAGAAGAAGCCAGGGCGAAGAACCTTGCCCTGGCGAAAGCTGCGTGGCAGGAAGCAGACGCACTCAGGCAAGCTACTCTCGCGCTGACGCGAGACCTCCGCCTTGATTATGTTTTAGATACGCTGCTGAAAACGCTTTACTCGCTCGTACCGTATGGAACTGCGCAGATACTGCTTTGTGAAACCGATATGAAATTATTTTTGGCCCGCGAAGTCTTTTCGCCTGGCGCAGATCAACAGCTTCAGGAGTGGCCGAAGACCCTGGACGTCTCGCAATATCCACTTCTCGAAAAAGCACTTGGGGGACAAGACGGAATTCTGATCTCAGATATCGAGAAAACAAGAGCATGGACTCCGGTCCCTGCAGGAACGCCGATCCGCTCCTGGATTGGTGTTCCGTTGCTTTCCTCTCATCAAGTGCTTGGCTTACTGTCGCTCAGCCATCCTGATGCAGGATTTTTCTCGCCGGAACACCTGAGGAGGGCACGTTCACTTTCGATTTCGGCCGCCGCCGCCATTCAAAATGCCCGGATTTACGAGCAGGCAGAGATTTATGGAGCGGAGTTGGAAGAGCGCCTGACCGATCTCCATGAGGCGCAGTCAGCTCTCCAATGGTCGGAAAAGAATCGTCACGCATCCGAAGAGCGGTTTCAACGGCTGTTCCGGTCTACGCCGATCGCCTTTTCAGTGACAACCCTGGAGGATGGAATGTTTATCGACGTGAACGAAGCTTTCGAACGCCGCTATGGTTATAAACGCGGCGAGCTGATCGGGCTGACCTCTGCGGCACTAGGATTTTGGGAAGATCCGAAAGAACGGTTGCAACTGGTCGAGGAATTGCGCAACGGGATAAGCGTCCGCGGTCGAGTCTCGCGCTTCAGGCTGAGGTCTGGAGAGTGGAGAGTCTCTCTGTATTCGGCGGAAACCATTCCACTGGATGGCCAAATCTGCCTTCTTTTCGTTTCCGATGACCTTCCGCCATCCGATCCAAAACACTCTCACTAATTTGTCCGTATTCGTTCGAGTACGGAGAGTTTCTGATGAGGCAGCCGGTGACTGTTTCAAATCGATCTTTCTTTCAAAAAGTATAACGACGAGGACGAGACCGATCAATTGGACTACATGCGGTGAGAACACTTTTTTCTTTGACAAGGCGGAATCGGCACTTAAGGCTTTTGCGACCCGGTTCTCGGGATTTAACCTGAGTTCTGCATTTGGGTGCCTTGCGTACCCTCATCGGGACTAGTTGAGCGAGTGCATAGCTAACGGCCTCTTTAGGCCAACAGAGGTCTTCGCGCTCTGAGGAGCACTTTCTAACTTCTGCGGCTTATGTCTGTCGCGACATTTAAAAATGTCTTGAAGAATACGGTCGCAATACCGACCGCGTTTCCACTATTCCAATGAGTGGGAGTTTTGCACGTTATCGTGGGAGGCAATGCGACCGAAAACGCCTTCGCACATGCCTTTGGAAAACACGGAATGCCAGAGCCTCTTTGCAAGTAGGGAAAATAGTGACCCGCGAACGCGGGTCGGACGCCTCGTTCACGTTCATGCATGCGTCGATTGTGGATCCCTATTCAGTAGGAAAATGTACGAGGGCAGAGCGCTCACATCCGGAGTGTTTTATTGCCCAAACTGCGGCCGCGAAGGACCACTGAACGTGGAGATACGCGACCGTGCTGAGCTTTCGAAAGAGCTGTCAAGTTAAGCGGCTTCAGCCTGTAAGGGGTAGTGGCCTTTGTTGATTACGTTTCATGCTGTCGAGCTTTCGCGATGTAGCACGGACAAATTCCTTCGCGAGACGTGATTTGCTGTCCGCACGAATCGCCAGATTCGTGACCAGTCGCAGGCTTGGTTCGGACAAGGGGCGCATCGTGATTTCATCGCGCGCGATCCTCCAGGCCGCTGCTCTCGGCATAAATGCCAGACCATGGTGTTCCAAGATCAACTCAGGCACCTCTTCGGAACTCATGACCTGCAGGACGTCTTTCGGAATAACATTCTTTTCTGAAGCGATATGCATGATCTGGCCGTACAGGTAGGGACTCGCCTGTTGGCTTAACAGAATCCAGATTCGATCATGCAAGTGTTCTAAGACAAGTTCGTGATGGTCCGCGAGTGGATCACCCTCTGGCAGAGCCAGATA
>Ga0153933_1000277_pt1 | contig 22128 bp, 23 predicted proteins | sample TSNJ017MetaG_FD_102275 | JGI IMG/M metagenome (GOLD analysis project Ga0153933, IMG submission 102275) | Attine ant fungus gardens microbial communities from New Jersey, USA - TSNJ017 MetaG | ecosystem: Host-associated > Fungi > Mycelium > Unclassified | place: USA: New Jersey, Wharton State...
GAGGAGGCCTTTCACGACGGCTGGCTGCGCACCGGCGACATCTGCCGGATCGACGCCGACGGCTTCGTCTTCATTCTCGGCCGCGCCAAGGACGTCATCATCCGCGGCGGCCACAACATCGACCCGCGCGCGATCGAGGACGCCGCGCTGCAATTCCCCGGTGTCGCGCTCGCCGCAGCGGTCGGCCGCCCCGACGCCTATGCCGGCGAGGTGCCGATGCTGTTCGTCTCGACGCAGCCCGGTGTTCATATCGATGCGCAGGCGCTCGCCGCCTTCGTGCAGGACAACATCCCCGAACCGCCGGCACGGCCGCGCGCGGTTTCGGTCATCCCCGAGATGCCGGTGACGCCGGTCGGCAAGATCTTCAAACCGAAGCTGCGCGAGATCGCCGCCGGCGAGGCCGCGCGTGAGCTCCTGAGGCTGGAGGGACTGAGCGACGTCAGCGTCGAGGCGATCACCGACCCGTCTCGCGGGCTCTATCTCAGCGTCAAGGCGTCGCCCGAGACGGCCGAGACCGCGGAGCGGCTTCTGAAGAAGTTCCCGGTCAAGGTTGAATTGCGGACTTAAGGCATTCGTTTTACTCGATAATCTGACGACAGCGTCGCGCCGGGACCGCTCCCCGGCGTGAGATCGGCTACGACCACAATCCGCCTTGACGAACCACTCTATTCCTAAATAGACTCTAAATAGATACTTTTCAGTGCACGCGTTGCGAGTTAGCGTTCTCCCATGGCTACGGAAAAGGCCGAAACCGACCGCGTGCCGGTCACGTTGGCGCTCTCGACCATCGGGTATCTCGAGAAGCTGGTGAGACAGGGCACCCACGGCACGAGCGTCCCGGGCGTTGCACGGACACTGATCGAGGAAGGCATTCGGCTCGCCATCAAGGACGGGCTGCTTGCAATCCGCGACAACGGCCGCGCGCCCTAAGGGTGGCGTGCGACCTGTACGCGGCGGTTCAACACAGAACGTGGAACCGTCAGATGATTGCCTCCCAAGCGACTCTTCAAGCAACCTGGACGCCCGAGCGCGTCGAACAGCTCAAAAGCTGTTTTGCCGCCGGCCTCTCCTGCCGCGACATCGCCGTCAATATCGGCGTCAGCCGCAATGCCGTGATCGGCAAGCTCTCCCGGCTCAACCTGACCCGAACGACGCCCGACGAGCGCCGCGCGCGGCGGAAGAAATCCGCCGGGCCGGCCGCACCGAGGGCATCCGTAAAACAGCAGCACCAGATGCTTCAGGCGGTTTACGAGCAAGCGGTCGAGGACGCGCCTGTCGTCAGCGCCAACAACTGCTCGCTGTTCGAATTGAGCGCGCAGCGCTGCCGCTGGCCGATCAGCACACCGGGCGCCGATGACTTCTGCTTCTGCGGCAACACCCCGCTCGGCGGCATGCCCTATTGCTCAGGGCATTACCGCCTCGCCTATCAATCAGGGTCGCGCCAGCGGGTGGCGCGGGGCTGATCAGCCGATCTTCCAGCCGGTCGCCGCAACGATCCGCTGATAGAACTCCGGCGTGTAGGCTTCTTCGGGGGTCTTGCGCACATGCTCATCCAGCTTGTGCGCGTCGTCGCCGACCAGGATGCGCCAGCGGTCGGCCTTGACGCCGTCGAGGATGATCCTGGCGGCGGCAGCCGCCGTGGTCGGCGCCTCCTCGAGGAAGCTGCGCGCACGGTCGAGCGCGAGCTTCTGGATGTCCGCGTCGGACATCTTCGCGACCTCGATCCCCAGCCCCCGCAGGCGCTGGCGGGCCTGCTTGAGCTCGTCCGCCGTGAGCTCATCGGCGCCGTTCTGCACCTTGCGCGAGTTCGACACGATCGAGGTGCCGATATGGCCGGGCATCACCACCGAGCATTTGACGTGCGGCGCGTTGAGGCGGAGGTCGTTGATCAGCGCCTCGGTAAAGCCCTTCACCGCGAATTTCGCCGCCGAATAGGCGGTGTGCGACACGCCCATGCCGACCGAGGCCCAGAAGCCGTTGACGCTCGAGGTGTTGACGATATGCGCCTCGTCGGCCTTCACCAGGAGGGGCAGGAAGGTGCGGACGCCGAGATAGACGCCGCCCCAGCAGATGTTGAAGGTGCGCTCCCACTGCTCGCGGGTGTTGCTGAACAGGCTGCCGCCGCCGCCGATGCCGGCATTGTTGAACAGCAAGTGGATCTTGTCGGTCGCCTGCTGCTCGATCAGCTCGTCGCGGAAGCGCTTGTAGTGATCCTCGATCGAGACGTCGGCGATGTGGGTGGTGATGCGCAGTCCCTGCGGCAGTCTCTCGACCTCGCAGAGCCGTTTGGTCTCGGCCATCGCCTCGGCCGAGACGTCGCACATCGCGACGTTGCAACCTTCGGCGACGAGCTGGCGCGCGAGCTCGCGCCCCATGCCCGTGCCACCGCCCGTGATCACGGCAATCTTCCCGGCAAAATCCTTCATGTCAGTTCCGTTTCCATCCAAATTGTTGGTCTTGTCTCGGTTGCTCTTGTCTCGCGCGCGTCTCGCGGCGGTGCGACCGATCGGTGACAGTAGCGTACCGATTGTCGCTCGGCAGTCCAGCCGCGCGGCGGCGGAACTGGCTCCTGGCAGGCTCATGGCGCAGGCGAAACGTCGCCGGATGTCCGTGCTACGGAAAGAACAGCCTCAAAAGGCCGCGCCACGAAAGATCGAGGACCACCTCGTGGTGCCGCAGCCCCTTGCCACCCTTCACCAGGCCGAGATCCCGTATCAAACAGTAGTGGCCGCTGCTCATCCGAGCCAGCCGGCTGTTCTTGAAGCGCCCCATGAGGGCTGAGAATGCACTGCGTGTCGATTCCGTCAAATCTTGACGGCGTCGAATCGGCCAACCTGAAACGCGGCATTGCGCGCCCACCGCGGGCCGTTGTCATCCTCGCACGTGTTCTGGAATCAAAAACCTCCGGCAGGGCATTGCCGGAGGTTTGGAGGCTTAGCATGGCGCTAAGAGCCATCATTCGATGTGATTGGCTGCAAGACATATAGTTTAGTAGATCAGCTAAGTAAATAACATTGGCCGCAAATGAATCGCATGGCTAGTCTTCGTCGTGCGCGGAAGACGTTAACTAAGATGTCGCTCTGTCGTGCGCGGGCAAAGAAAAACCCCGGCAGTTTCCTGCCGGGGTTCTGTTTTGGATCGTGATCAGATCGACCGTGCTTACCAGTTGCGCTGAGCGCGCAGCAGCAGCATCACGGTGTCCTGGTTCTTCAGCTCGTAGGTCGCGGTCGGCTTGCCGACCGAGGCAGCCGACGTCGTGATCGTGCCGGCATACTTCTGATCGAGGTGGGAGTAGGTCACGTCGCCCGAGAAGGTCAGGTTCTTGACCGGGGTCCACCGGGTAATCACGCCGACCTGCCCGAGGTTGTAGTCGGGGTTGCAGGAGGTCACGCCCGCGCCGCCGCCGAAAGCGGTACGGAACGTGCCGCCGACGCCACCAACGCCGCAGATGTAGGACTTGGCCGTGTCGTTATACATGACCGCGGCATAAGCACCGTAGATGCTGGTGTTCCAGTAAGGATCCCAGTTGTGGGTGTACGCACCGCGCATACCCCAGGTCTTGATGGTCTGCTGCTGACCGCCGGCAATGAACACCGTGTCCGGTGCCGTGCCGAAGCCGACGCTGCCATAGGCGCCCGGCAGGCTCGAGCCGCTGTAGATCGCGATCGCGCCGGCCTGGGAAGCCAGGTCCTGGATGTTGTAGCGGGTCGCACCATCCGTGTAGACGCCCTGGACGTTGATCACGTCGCCAGCGCCGGTCGGGATGTTCTTGATCGACAGGGCCAGCGCGCCAGCCCAGCCCCACTTGTCATCCGGATGACCGGTGACTTCGGTGGCACCGTAGTAGGCGGCGTGGTTGTCATGCGCCGCAAACGACGCCTGGAACAGACCCCAGGCCTGCTCGACCTTGAGGGCCGCGATCAGATCCGGAGCAACCGAGCCGGCCAGGTCGCTGGCGCCGTAAGCGCCACCGGCGCTGAGGTTGTTGGTGCCGGCCTGACCGTAAGCCGCCTGGTCCTGAGCCGACAGCGACAGCGATACGCCGTTGCCGAACTGAGCCGTGTAGCTGAACTGGTTCACGCCGGTGGTGGTGTTGATGCCGCCGACCAGACCGTCGTAGTTGTTGCCCGGATAAGCGGTCCACGGAGCCGCGAACTGCGAGACCGACTTACCCATGGTGAAGCCGGCGAACTGGATGAAGGCGTAGTAGACACCGAGCGCGCCGCCGGCGACGTTGCCGGAGCTGGCGTTGCCCGGCGCAGATGCCGTGCCGATCGGCGAGTAGATGGTCGCACCCGGGGTACCCGTGTTGGCGCCGTAGGAGTCGGAGGTCCAAGTGAACACCGCATCGAAGTAGGTACGGACGACGCCGTATTCGGTTGCGGTGCGGGTGTCGATGTTGAAGTCTTCACGCGAACGCCAAGTGTAGCCGTTCGTGAAGCGGTTGTTGGCGCCGTTGGCGCCGTTGTAGTTCGGACCGGCGACGGAGTTCGTGTTCGCCAGCACGTCGACGCGCAGGTAGCCGCCCAGCTTGATGCAGGTGTCGGTGCCCGGGATGTAGTAGAAGCCGGGACCATACAGGGAGCAAACCTTCACGTACTCGACCGCTTTGGCCTTCACGGGAAGATCAGCCGCCTGAGCTCCGCCGACCGCAATCAGCGCAGCCGCCGAGCCCAGGATAAGGCTCTTCACCAAATTCATATTAAACCTCCAAGTTGATCATATGCGGAGAGTCCGGGCCGCGAGCGCCCCAAGATCCCCCGCCTATTCGCCGACCGCCCGGTCTCTTCGCACCCTCAGACAAAACTTGAGGAGCGATGGACATGAGCGATCAGCACAACGGGTCGATCGAGATTCCCCTACCGCCGAGGTCCAATATGCATGCGCGGGTTCGCTAATCAAAATAGTTTATAAAGTCAGCTATACGAATGGGGCCGCACTGTGTCCCGGCAGCAACGCCCCCGCGGAGCCCATTGCAGACACATGAGAATTTGTCGCACCCCATCGATGACGCGCGTCATACAAGCATCATAAATCATCGCACTTCCACTTGCGTCAGCATCAAGTTGCGTCAACAATTGCCACAGCCGCAAGGGCAACAAGAATCAAATCAGCGAAAAGCTGTGCCGGCGACGAGGAAGGGAAAGCAGTGTCTGTGACAAGGAAGGATGCAACGCGCCTGCGCGCCATCGAAAATCTGGATATCATCAAGCGGTTCACCCTGGAGATCTCCTCCATCAACTGCCACCTCGAGGAGGTGCGCCAGCTGTGGGGAAAGACGCTTGGCATCACCGGCCCGCAATGGATGATCCTGATGGCGGTCTCGGACCTCGACAAGGACGGCGGCGTGCCGGTCAACGTGGTGTCGAAGCTGCTCCACGTCGATCCCTCCTTCGTCACCACCCAGTCGAAGATCCTGGAGCAGAAGCAGCTGTTGCTGCGCGCGCCCTCGCCGTCCGATGCCCGGGTGGTCCGGTTGTCGCTGACCGACAAGACCAAAAAACATCTGGCGAGCCTCGCCGACCAATACAAGACCTTCAGGCAATACGTGTTCGACGAATTCAGCGAGAAGGAGCTGGCGGAGTTCACGGCGAAACTCGCCACGCTCAACACCCGTCTCGAGAAGGCGTGCCTGAGCGTTGCGCTGGCCTACACTCTTTGACGGCCGCCATTTGATTGACGCCGCCATTTGCTGCGGCGGCGACCGCAAAGCGGTGCGGTCACGGCCTTTGGCTGCAATAGCTATGATTTTGCTATGAAGTGCACCGCAGATGCATATCGATTTGATATGCCGATTTCAGCAGATCATCCACGTCAATTCCGAAAGGCGCCCTGGCCGCGCCGTTGAGGTGGGAGAAGGATTTTGTCGCGCAGAACGTCTATTCGCAGCATCGCAGCGGCCGTCGGACTGCTGCTGGCGGCAGGCCCCGCCGCTCTCGCCCAAACGACGGACGGCATGCTCAAGGACGGGCCGCCGGCCTGGGACGCCAACCACGACGGCGTCTACACCTGCGATGAATGGAAGAAGTTTGCCGACCGGGCCTTCACCTCGGCCGACCGCAATCGCGACGGCAAGCTCGACCCGACCGAATTCGCCATCGTCAAGAAGATCGATCCGAGCCTGGCCGACGCCGATTTCGGCTATTTCGACGAAAATCAGGACGGCAGGATCTCGCGCAAGGAATTCGTCGAGAAACCGAACGCATTCATCCTGCGCTTCGACCGCAACGGCGACTGTCGCGTCACCGGTGACGAGATGAGAGCAGCAAACGCGCCAAAGGGCCCGCAGGGTCCGGTCGAGCGGCCGCGGGACAGGTTTCATTGATGAGTCCGCGCCTTCGCGCAACGCCCGCCTTTACGAAATCCCTATAACAAGCCTTCCCCGGCCCGGCCGAATTCCTATGCCGCAAGCGCTATGTTTTGCGCTTGCGGTAGATGCAGAGGCCGGCAGCGGGTTGGCCCGTGACCGGCAAGCCGCGCGCGGCACCGGTATGAGTCTTGCTTGAAAATCCGTGACACCGCACGCGGGAGCAGAAGCCGGCCGAGGACCCCGATGATGTTTCGCAAGATGCCCGGAAGGCGAATTCTGTTCGCGATGATGCTGGCGTTGATCGGCAGCAACGCTGCGAATGCGGAAAACCCCGACATCAGCAGCCGGCGGGCTTCCGAGCGCACGGAATTCACCAACGACGAGATCAAGGACGGCTTCTTCAAGATCGCGCTGAAGGCCGAACTGCAACTCGATGGCCCCGTCGACCGCGTCCGCAAGTTCGATGGACCGGTCCGGATATTCGTGGACAGCAAAGCTCTCCCCGATCGCCGCTCGGAAATATCGGCTGTCGTCGCCGACATCCGTTCTCGCGTGAACCATCTCGATGTCGCCGTGACTGATGACCGTCAGGCCGCCAACTTCACCGTCGTCCTCGTGTCCGCGCGCGATCTGAAGCGGACCATTCGCGCGCGCTACGGCAACCGCAAGGCAACGCGCATCGAGCAATCACTCAATCCTCAATGCCTCTCGGGCATCGGCAAGGACAAGCTCTATCGTATCCAGCGCGCCGAAGTGATCCTGCCGGTCGATGCCGGCGAGTTCACCTTCTACGACTGCGCTTATGAGGAAATGCTGCAGGCACTCGGTGCGATCAATGACGACGCTTCCGTCCCCTGGACCATGTTCAATGACGACGTCCAGATGGGCTTCTTCGACGTTTACGACCAGTATCTGCTCAACGTCCTGTACGACCCGCGCGTTCGCGCCGGCATGACCAGAGAGGACGTCAATAACGTCCTGCCCGAGGTCCTGCCGGCAGTGCGGACATGGGTCGGCAACGTCAATCCGGCGCGCGGCGCCAAGAACAAGCACGTCTCCGACGCGCAGGCCGGGACCAGCGCCCTTCAGTCAACTGCCGCGCAAGCCGGGGGAGCGCCGCCGGCTAATGGTGCGACGGATGCTTCGCCGACGACGACGAATATTCCGTGATTCCGACGTTGGATCCGCGCGCCGTGCGCGTGACGTGCGTGCTCGTGACCTGATGGGTGGCGGAATATTTCGAGGACGCACTGGCCGACGCACCAGCTTGGGCCGGTTGGCTTGCCAGAAGAGCGACGGCCGCGAGCGTTCCAGCGACGGTGGCAACGAATTTGAACATGACAATCTCCATTCGGTTCGAGACAACTCAAACCGAATGAGCCCAGGAGGGACAGGCTTCGTCGATCGGACGTTTCCTGTCGACGGCTCTGTTCGGCGTCGTGTCGTCCCTTGCGCTGCCATGATGATACCGATTGGGCAGAAGAGCAAGAAACAGTCACGCTTTGCCTGAAATATCAGCAGGATAGTCGCGCGGCGAGAGAAGCAGCAGCGCGTCAGCTTCATGTAATGAAGGCAGCTCTCTCGCACCGCCGCGCGAGATTCGGCGCCGCGTCCGTGCGGCCATCATCGCCTCCGCCTGGCGCTTCTTACTTCGTGCTCTTGGTGATCTCCGTCGGACGTGCGACGCCCCACGGATCGTATTTCTTGCTCGGCTCAGGGATGCGGTCGAGCGCAGCCTTGTAGGCTTTTTCATCGATCTTCGGATGTTCTACCACGGGCGGCCCGCGGTATGCTCCACCGTTCTGGCCGATCTGAGCATACGCCGGCGCTGTCAACGATGACCCGATCGCGGCCGCAACCGCCAACATGATGATCGCCTTTGATCGTCCGCTCATCTGCGCTCCCCTTCCCGATGAACGGATACGACCAACTTCGCGCCAGGCACGGATGCCCGGAGCCCGAGCAGCCTAGTTCTCGGCCGGGCCGCGCCACATCGGCGACTTCGGTCCGCCATAGTAACGCATGGGCCCAAGGTGGGACGGCTGCGGTGAAACCAGCTCGGCATGGCTGCTCGCGAAGCCGTGGTGCGCGTGGAGCCGCGCATGCAGATGCCGGCTGTGGTGCCCGGCCAGCGCCTCGCCGCTGACCGCGCTCGTCAGCAGCGCGCCGAACAAAATCGCAAAACCCCAACGCGCTGTCTTTGCAACAATGCCGCTCATCATCCGTCTCCAATCAATGAATGTCTAAGGCTACTGGCCTTGCCACATCGGAGACTTCGGGCCTCCGTAGTACCTCATCTGCGTATTGCTCTCGGCCGTCTCGCTCGTCGGGCTGCCGAGATTGACGGCGCATCCGGCGCTGCTCGCACAGAGCGCGGCGACCGCAATCACGACCCGAATTCTCCTGCCAAGCGCCCAACCGTTCACTGTCCACTCCGCGTCTTGCAGAACGGCGCGCCGCACCCACGGCATCGCCGATCCGCGCTGTGTTGCGTCAGTACTTCGCGACGACCGGCCCGCCGAACTTGTAGTCGAGGCCGACCGTGATCACCGAGTAGGTGTTCGCCACGTTGTAGGGAATCTGGGCGTTGGTCGGCGCCAGGCGCTGATAGGTGCCGAAGTCGTAGTAGCGATATTCGAACTTGCCGATCAGGTTGTTGGTGACCGCATAGGCGATGCCGCCGCCGGCCGCGAGGCCGCTTCGGTTGGCGCTGAACTGGTCGACGCCGAACACCGGGTCGGTGTTGGTATGCTGGAGCTGGCCGTAAGCCCAGCCACCGGTGAAGAACAGCAGCAAGCGGTCGACCGCGATACCGGCGCGCGCCAGGACCGTAGCGCCGCTTTGCAGCTTGGTCTGATCGACCGAGGCGATCGGCAGCGTGCCGGCGTTGAACTGGGAGAGATCGCTGCCCTTGATGTCGGACCAGAAGCCGCCGACTTCGACGCCGCCGACAATCACGCCGCTTTGGACCTGGTAGCCGAGTTCGCCGCCGGCGACGGCGCCGGTCGAGTCGTAGTTGATGGTGTAGTTGGCAAAGCCCGCCGGGCCGAGCGCGTTGTTGAGATTATGGTTGCCGAAGCCGCCGCCGCCATAGACGCCGGCATAGAAGCCGGACCAGTCGTAGGTCGGCGAGGCCGCCGGCGCTTTCGTGTACATCGGCAAATCCGCCGCGAGTGCCGGTGACATCAGCCCGAGCGCTCCGAGCGCGACCGTGGTGAGAAGAATTCGCTTCATTGTTAGCCCCTGTCGAATGTGTCTGATCTGACGTCGCGGCGGCCATTGCCGCCGCGACTTGCCCTGCATCAGAAGTGAATGATGATGTCCGCCGAACCGATGATCGCGTAGTTCCTGGTCGGCGCGATGCCGAGGTTGGAATTGCCGTTGAAGGCAAACGCATTCAGCGATTTGTAGTAGGACACTTCGGGCCGGATCTCGATCTGCGGCGAGAACCAGTGCTGCCAGCCGATGCCCGTCTCGAGGTAGGCGGTCTTCGTGCCGGTGCGCTGTCCCTCGTAGTCGTCGACCCATTCCAGGCGATAGGAGATGTTGTCGAGCGGCGAGGCCTTGTAGTTCAGGTACATCAGCGCAGTCTGCCAGCTCGCCGTGCACGACAGCGGGGTCGCGCTCTTGCAGATCGCGCCGCCCGGCGCGTTGAACGGCATGTATTGCGGCGAGAACGGTGTGCCGCCGCCCGCGATGATCGCCTGCGTCGTCGGGTTGAGCAGGTTCGGAACGTTGTTCTGGTGCTCGTTATAGGACTCGATCGAGATGTGCCACTGATCGTTGAACTTGTGATAGTAGGTGAATCCGTACCATTGCAGGTTGTTGTAACCCCACTGGCCGCCGTTGATGCCGTCGGCGACGACGTTGACGTCGTCGTTGCCGCTGTCGCTGGTCCAGCGCACGCCGAGTGTGACGCTCGGCGTCGCCCCCGGATCCTTCGGCATGGTGGTGCCGGGATAGAGCGCGTTCGGCATCGGATTCGGGATCGTGGCGCCGACATGCCACGGCATCGCCTCGGTGCCGGCAACCACGCCGCCTTGCAGGATCCAGTTCTTGTTGAGCGCGAGCGAGGCCTGGATGCCGGTGTTGGTGTAGTTGTCGAACGTGTACGTCATCGAGTGCGAGTACATGTAGTTGTTCGGCGCGAGCTGGGCCTCGATGTCGGGAATCGAGATGAAGCGACCGAACCGGATCAGCAGGCCGTCCATCACCTGCGGGATGAAGACCTCGCCGTAGGCCATCGGCATGTCATAGCCGTTGTTCTTGTTCTGGTTCAGCAACTGGTAGCTCCAGAGTCCGAACGCCGTCGTGTAGCGGTAGTTCTCGCCGTAGATCGGCGCGAGCCGGAAGCCCCAGTCGACATGATCCTTCTGCACCGTGTCGGGCAGGCGTTCGATGTAGATCACCGCCTGATCAAGCTGCACGGTGTTCGGATTGTAGCTGTAGGCCGCCGGCGCGTTGCCGCCGCGCACCGTGTTGGTCGAGAGGTTGCCGCCTGGATCGACCCAGCCATAAACCTGGATATGCGCGTCGTTCATCCACTGGCCGACCGCGGTGTTCGACAGCGCCGCCATCAGCGGGCTGTCGATCGAGCTCGGCCGCGTCACGCCGAGGCTGGTGGTGCCGCCATACGGCCATTCGGTGAACGGATAAGGCGGCGTCGACGCCGGCGCTGGCGGCACTTCCGACTCAGGGCGGCGTGACGGTGGCGCCTTGGGATCCGCCGGCGCGGCATCGTGTCCCCATTCGAGCCGGTAGTAATTGATGAAGCGGCTGAAGAAGTCCGTGCCGAGATAAGGATCGAGGCAGCTGTAATTCTTGTAGGGGTCGCCGCCATACGGGCACGGCCCCTTCGATTGATCGGCCGCCTGCGCAACGTTGCTCAGGCCGAATGCGGCCAAAGAGACGCCTGCCAGAAGAAGTCTTTTCATAATCTTGCCCCACATTTTGGTCAGAGATGCCTTCGCTTTCGCGATGCAGCGTCGACCCTCGAAACGATTTTTCGTTGTGAGGCTGGGAAAAAGCGATACAGCTTGCGGCGCGTTTCCGTAAAAAAATAATAGCGCAAATCAATCGTCGTGCGCGGTCTGCACGCAGAAGCGTCAATTGCATCTTGATTTGCTCAAACCCACGGCGAGAAACACGACATTTCCGCGAAAAACGCGGACAAACCACGGTTGTTTATGTCGTGATGTGTCTTTTGCGTTACATGACACGAGGCTTACAGCCCGCTCATCCCCGCCGACAAGCATCGCGCGGACGCTGCACTACATTTTTTTTATGAAGACAGCCGGCATAGTGCATCGAAGATATATGCCGCTCGTCGCTATGCTTATGCATTGAACACATCTGTTCATCGCGACACGCGTCCAGCCTGGGCGCGTCCGGCGCGAAGCGGGCACTCAATAATGTCAGCTCGGATCCAGCAGGCGCAGGCCTGCCCTCTCGCACGCATGGCGGCCGCGAACCCGGGCTTCATCTGTCATCCGTCCGCGGCACGTCCGGCGGGTCACCATCGCCCTCTCCTGCTTGAGCAGTATCTCAACGTCAGCCTTATCCCCATGAAGCCTTCCGAACTGGCGAACCCGATCGATGAGTAAACCCAGTCGTGCCGTCCTGCTGATCGAGGACGAGCTGAAGATCAGGCGGTTTCTTCGCGCCGGCTTCGAGATTCACGGCTTCTCGGTGCTTGAAGCCGAAAACGGCGCCGACGGATTGAAGACCGCGACCTTCAATACGCCTGACCTCGTGATCCTTGATCTGGCGCTGCCTGACATGCGTGGGGCCGAAGTGCTGGAGCGGCTGCGGTCCTGGTCGAACGTTCCCGTCATCGTCCTGTCCGTGACATCGACCGAGGACGAAAAGGTCCGCCTGCTGCGGGCCGGCGCCGACGATTATGTGGTGAAGCCGTTCGGCATGGCCGAGCTGCTGGCGCGGGCCGAGGCCGCCTTGCGGCGTTACCTGAGGAGCGCGACCAAGACCTCCCCGATCTCGGCCGGACCGCTCTCGATCGATCTCGTCAGTCGAACCGTTTTCCTCGACAAGCACCAGATCCGGCTGACGCGAAAGGAATATCGCCTGCTCCAGATTCTGGCGACGCATCTCGGGCTGGTCGTGACGCACGACCAGTTGCTTGCGGAAATCTGGAGCGGCCACCAGCGGGATAATATCCAGTATCTGCGCACCCTGGTTCGCAAGCTTCGTCAGAAAATAGAAACTGACCCGAACAACCCGCGGCTTCTCGTCACCGAGTCCGGCGTCGGCTACCGCCTGCACTCCCGTCTCGAGACCAGCTCGAGCGAATGACGCTCAAATCAGAGCTGAATGCCCGCGCCGACGGATAGTTTCAAAATAATATACTCCTGTCCTCAAATTCTCCGTTCTGCCCAAATTTGTGACGCCTGGACCGCTTGAGGTCCCTCGCGATGATCCCGAACCGACTGGTTTCGACAGCGAAAAGATATGTTCGCAGTCATTGTGTCGGCGTCTGGACGACACCATCAGCGCAACAATCAAGCACAACGCTCACGGCGTAATCGCCGCCTGCATGATATTCGAGAATCCTATTGCGGTGCAGTGGTGCTAGCATTCACGTGCGCCGCCCTTGAACAAGGCGTCGTGTTTTACTCCAAGTGAGCCCGTCCGAACCCCGGCTTCGGACGGGCTTTTTGCTGATCTTTTGCGACGTTATGCAGCTCGCGCACGCGGTCGGATCTTCAAGATCGTGCCGCGGTACCGCGACATCGATTTCAAACGCAGCGGTCAACGGCGCAACAACACGAGACCGTGCGCGAGCGCTTCAGGTCGTGCGCGGATATTGTTTCGCTATTTTCCGAAACGCTTTTCGATGCCGCAGTTGCGCAACGTGCGCCCGGAAAATGGATTTGCACCACCAACGCGCTGCAGTTCGCAGTCGCACAAGTTTTTTCTTCAAACTAGGATTTGTTGCAGGTTGATGAATCGTGGCAGCGCCGCCACGCAGGGGGATTACATGCGTCGACAAATGAAATTGATTTTGGCTGCCAGTCTTGCGTGGACGCTCGGCGCAGCCGGCGCCGCCTCGGCGGCCGACATGGCGATCAAGGCTCCGCCGGTCGTCGCGCCGATCATGTACAACTGGCAGGGCTGTTATATCGGCGGCAACGGCGGCGGCGGCTGGAGCCGGATGGATACGTCGCAGGCCTTTATCGATCCAGGCATCCCCGCGACAGGCAACTACGGCCGTGAACACGACAATGGCGGCATCGGCGGCGTGCAGGCCGGCTGCGACTTCATGGCGGGCAAGGACCTGGTGTTCGGCGTGCAGGGCATGTTCGATTGGGGCAACATCAACGGCAGCCACGCGCTGGCCGATTTCCCGACGTTCTCGGAGAGCAACAATTTGCGATCGATCGCCACCGCGACCGGCCGGATCGGTTATTTGTGGACGCCGCAATTCCTCGGTTACGTCAAGGGCGGCATGGCGTTCCTGAACAACAAGAACCAGGTCTTCCTCCCGGGTGGCGCGCTACTCGAATCGTCGAAATTCTGGCTGCCCGGCATGACCGTCGGTGTCGGCGGCGAATACATGTTCACGCCGAACTGGTCGGTGTTCCTCGAATGGAATTACATGTGGATCGAGGACACCTCGGGCCAGCACTTCGCCGCCCCCGGCACGACCGTCGGCGAGGTCCTCAACGTCAAGCAGACCGCGCAAACGGTCCAGCTCGGCATCAACTACAAATTCCACTGGGACGGCCCGGTGGTCGCGAAATACTGAGGTCTTGCTTCAGAGTGTATTCGAGCGAACTGGACACCGGTTCGCGCTCTAGCCTTCTCGTTCCAGCGCACTTGAGCCTCGGCCTTGGCCGGGGCCTTTTTTTGCAATAGCCGCCTCGACCAGTTCCGCCCCCCGGAACCCAGGCTTGCCTGCCAAATGGTCATCCTGAACTGTTGCAGGGTGTTGCAGCACAGGATTTCGCTGCGCTATATGAGAGGACAAGGGGGGATCGATCGTGTTCGCAGTGCGTATCAGCCTGACATTCCTTGCCGTGACCGCGGGGCTTTTGGCCCTGTTGTCGCTCCCTGAGCCGGACCGAGGCCAGCGTCCCGTTGAGACCGCTGGCTTCGGAGCCATCCCGCGCTAGAGCGCGAGGGAACGGCCACGGCCGCGACGAACCGGCGCAGTGGCCGGCCGCTTTTGCGTGCTCGGGCGGTTCACCCGCCTGACTGCCTGACGTGTTCTTATACTTGGTCCGATTGTCATTCATTGTTTTTGGAAGCCGACGACATTTGAGCCGGCGGATACGACATTATGTGGCGGAAATACTTTTTGTGGCTCGGCTGCCTGGCCGCGCTCTATTTTGCGATAGCAAGCTGGCTGTCATTTGCCTGTCGGCCGGTCATCGTCGCGCCTGCTGGGGGCGGTGAACGACATGAGTTGATGCGGCCGTTCATCCCGTTCAATTCCAGCTTCGCAATGACCAGCGTTGATCCCTGGTTCGGCGACGTGGCCGACTCTGCGGGAGAAGAAGGTCAGAGCTCACCGATCATTCTTTACGAGAATGACAAGCCGCTTGAGCACGCTCATACCCAGAACCATTCCGACATCAGCAAGCTCGGCCGCGGACGCTATTCACACTGGAAAGCCAACTATTCGGTGTTCGTGTTTTCCTCCAGCGACAACACCGATCCCCGCACCAATGGCAAAACCTATTGGGCGGTGAAACCACCGCAGCCGCCGGATTCCGGAATCGCGCCCGATGTCCCCGGCGAAAAGCACCGTCTCCAGCGGCCGTTCAAGCCGCTCGCAGATTCCGCCTTCGCCGTCGCCGCCAGGGACAAGTGGTTTTCCGACGTCGCCGATGTTGCGGGCCCATATCTCCCGAACTCCCCGGTCGTGATCTATGAGGACGGCAAGCCGCTCGGCCCCGCCCACAGCACACCCCACAGCGACATCGGCGCATTTGGCCATGGCCGCTTCTCGCATTGGGGGAGCGGCAGCGCCTCGATCCTGGTGTTCTCGTCCAGCGACAACACCGACCCGCAAACCAACGGCCGCAGCTATTGGGCGGTGAAGCCGCCGCCGCCTCCGGATTCCGGTATCGCGCCTGATGTGCCTGGCGAGATGCATCACTTGCAGCGTCCGTTCGCCCCTTTGGGCAGGTCGGCCTTCGCCGTCGAAGCCAGGGATGAGTGGTTCTCCGACGTGGCCGATGTCGCGGGACAATTCGACTCGAGTTCGCCCGTCGTGATCTTTGAGGACGGCAAGCCGCTCGGACCGGCCCACAGCACACCGCACAGCGATATCGGCACCCTCGGCCGTGGTCGCTTCTCGCACTGGGAGAACGGAGGCACCTCCGTGCTGGTGTTCTCGTCCAGCGACAACACCGACCCGGAAACCAACGGTCGCAGCTATTGGGCGGTACTGCCGCCGCCTCCGGATTCCGGGATCGCGCCTGCTATCCCCGGCGAGAAGCATCACCTGAAACGCCCGTTCGCACGTTTCGACCAGTCGGCCTTCGCGGCCATCACTAAGGACAAGTGGTTTTCGGACGCGGCTGACGTCGCGGGACAATTCGACTCGAGTTCCCCGGTCGTGATCTATGAGGACGGCAAGCCCCTCGGACCCGCCCACAGCACGCCTCACGGCACAATCGGCAGTCTCGGCCTTGGACGTTTCTCGCACTGGAAAAACGGAGACACCTCCGTGCTCGTATTCTCGTCCAGCGACAACACCGACCCGGAAACCAACGGCCGCAGCTATTGGGCGGCCAAGCCGAAGCAGTAATGATCAGGCTGTGCGATTTCGTCATGAAACGATCCCGCTCGCTCAAGAGCGCGCCGCGTGACGGAACGCACATTCTCGGCCCGTCCGCATGCGATGAATGGCAAGATGACTACTGGGATCCGCTCGCAGCCACGACCACCATCCCGGCGCCACCCTTCGCTGCGAACAGCTGACGTATCTCCTCGCGCTCGCCTTCCGGCACCAAGACGATGTCCCGCCCTTCAATCTCAAGAACGCGTCTGAAATTGTCCCGATCCGCCTTCGTTCCGCTGTAGTTGCTCGCCGCCATGGCTAAGCCATCGGCGACGAGATTCGCAAACCCCAACAACAGAACGACGCTCGAGGGCAGGTCTGCTCCCACCACGACCGCAAACGTCGTTACGGCGCCGTCTCCATGTGAGGAAAGCGCTCGGATAAGGCGGGATCGCTTGCTCTCCGTCCAGGGCTAAGTAGTTCAATCTTTAACCAGCCGCCCGATTAAAACAGACTGGGATGCTGACGCACACCGACGCGAATCCGAATTAGCCAAGCCGCAAAGGCAACAAGCGTTACCACACCAGCAATGCTGACCGCGATCTGGGAAATAATGCTGCCTGCAGTTTGCTTCAGCAGGATATAGCCGACGAGAGACATCAGTATGCTCACGCAATAGACCTCGAGCGAGCTCTCTCCGCAACGAATTGCAGATCGAAGTATGGGGTTCGCGAGTCCAGGCCAGCCCTCGGGAACGAAGCGCGCGACCAGGACGGCAATCGCCAGAAAGTGCAGGAGACGCAGCGGATCCAGGTCGGACTTGTCGATCGGATAAATCAGATTTGCGATGAACTGCGGAACTGCGTCCCCAAGCGGTTGGATGCTCCAGCCGAGAGTGACGAACAGAGCAAGCAGCAGATAGACAATGGCGACAGCCACCACCGCCGGCGAGACGAGCAGCCATCTCAGCCTCTTCCGGCCGCGGATCACCCACCATGCGCCCAACACGACGAGGAATTGCCAGGCCAGCGGATTGAAATACCAGCCCCCCGTCGGCCAATGCGGCAAATTCCAACCGAACAACTGCACCAGGGCATATAGCGCGAACGACGCGGCCAAAGTCCCGTGGGGCGCCCGGATCAGCAACCATAGCAGCGGTGCGAAAAACAGATGGAAGAGGACGAAAGTCGGCAGAACGTCGGTGTTCATGGGGCTGTATTGCAGGATCACGGCATGCGCCAGTGCCGCTCCCGCATGCTCGAGCACCACCCGCGTGTTCGTCAGGTCTGCAAGCGCGCTATCCCCGCGGCAATACACGACGACGACGATGGCGATGATCAGCATGAGGAACGCAACATAGATCTGCCAGCTTCGCTGCAGCGTGTGCCCGACAGCAACCTGCCAGCCGTACTGACGTTGAACCGCGCCATATGCCAATGCGCAGGTCACACCAGAGACGAACATGAACACTTCGGACGTGTCGCTGAATCCATAGTGGCTCATCGTTAGCCAGCTGCAGATGTTGTTCGGAATGTGATCAAGGAAGACAAACCAGAGCGCGATGCCTCGACACGCGTCCAGGCGAAGATCGCGCGCGATGTCGGTCCGAAGCTGAGCGGCCTCCAGTTCGGACATCAGTGGCCTGTGCCTTCCCTCAATGATCGCGTCTACCATAGCCGGACGCCAACGCGCGATTTGATCCCGATCAACTAGCTGCGCAGGCGTATCCACTCGCCAGTTGATCCAGAACAACATCATCCCGTTGCGATCGCGTCAAATTAACGCTCTATCACGCGATCGGAGTTTCCGAGATGACAAGCGAGACGCTCAAGGCTCTTCTGATGATCGTCCTGTTCGCGTCCCTTCTAACGGCAATCCAGCAGTCGGAGCGCAACGCGACGAAGCGCATGAGAGCGTCCGCCGTGCAGTTGCTACGCCGCACCCGCCGTCCATAGCACAATCTTCCGCGCCAGCGTTTCGAACGCCCTGTTGAAGGCGGATGCCGCCTCTCGCACCGAAACGGTATTCATGGGCACCGCCTCGGTGAAGATTTGAGCCGCCTTCAGGTGCCCGCCGGCGTCGAGGATTCGAGCGGACATGGAGATGGCGGCCTGCGTTCCCGGCGATCTGGCAATCTCGAATTGACGCAGGTCGATCACCAGGCGCGCTCCTCCCTCGGACAGACTATCGGCACGAGACGGGGCATGCGCGATGTCATAGTTCTCGAAGCTCTGCAGCAATTTTGCCTGAACAAGTGCGGGCAGGCTGTCACTCCATTGCGCGCCGGCGAACTCTTCCGGCTCCTCCTCGTCCGTTGCGAACAGGAAACGTTGGGTCTGCAACCGCGTCGATGCGGTCGGTTCGGCGATCCCGAGCCCGGCGGCCAAAGGATGGCGCGTCGCATCGAACCCGTCCGCGGCCTTGAGGTCATAGGTGACCTTGCGTACCGGCGTAGAGGCGCCCGTCATGCGCTCCAGCCCGGCCACGATTCCGTCGAGCTTCGGCGTGTTGCGGGCCAGTCCGTCGGTGAAGGTGCTGAGGTTGGTGATGGCGTCGTGCAGCGGTGCCGCATTCTCGCTGAGAACCGCATCGACCTTGCGCAGGGCATCGCGAGCCGCCTGCGTCATGCTCTGGCCGGCGCCTTTTTCGGCAATCAGCGCGCCCTGCACCGGCGGCGCGCCGGCGCTCGGTCCACCCTCGAGTGAAACGACGGGCACGCCGGTCAAGCCCTGGAAGTCAAGGCCAACCTTGGTGTCGGAGCGGACCGGCGTATGCTCGGCGACTGCGATGGTGACATTGACATCCTGCGGACGATCAGCGACCAGGGCAAGCGAGGTGACCTCTCCGACGCGAATCCCGTTGAACAGGACGGCAGCTCCAACCAGGAGCCCGGGCACTGGTCCGTTGAAGACGACCTGGTAGCTCTCGCGTTTGCCGATGCCGCCGACGTTGTCCAGCCAGTAAACGAATCCGAACACGGCAGCGATCGCCGCCAGCACGAAGCCGCCGACGACGATATAGGGGGCGCGGGTTTCCATGATTGTCCTCTTGGTCAAGCGTCGAGGTGCAGCATTTGCGCGCGAGCGCCGTGAAAGTAGGCCCTTACCCAGGGATGATCGGAGCGCAGCACGGTCGACAACGGTCCCAGCGCCGCGATCTTGCCATCGGCGAGCGCTGCGACCCGATCGCAGACCGCAGCCAGCGTATTGAGGTCATGCGTGATCATGAAGACCGTGAATCCGAGGGTGGCCTGCAAGGTCTTGATCAGGGCATCGAACTCTCCCGCCGCGATCGGATCGAGACCTGAGGTCGGCTCGTCCAGGAACAGCAGCGCCGGATCGAGTGCCAATGCGCGCGCCAGCGCCACGCGCTTGGTCATGCCGCCGGAAAGCTCGGATGGAAACTTGTCGCCATCGTCGGCACTCAAACCGACCATTTCGAGCTTGGCGTCGGCGATCTCGTCGAGCAGCGCGGGCGAAAAACGTGCGGTCTCGCGCAGCGGGAATTGGACGTTCTGCCGCGCATTGAGGGCGGAAAACAGGGCGCCTTGCTGAAACAGCACACCGCGCGGCATATTGATAATCCCGGAGACTGCCGGGAAATCGATTGTCCCGCCCTGCTTCGGCAACAATCCGATCAGGCTTCGCATGAGGACCGACTTGCCGCCACCGGACGCGCCGACCAGACCGAGGATCTCGCCCCGTTGGACATCGAGCGACAAATGATCCAGCACGACGTGCTCGCCAAAGCCGACGACCAGGTCGCTGACATGAATCGCCAATGGCACCTCGGTCATGGCTACATTCCGATCGAGGCAAAGAACACGGCGAACAGGCCGTCGAGCACGATCACGAGGAAGATCGATTTGACGACCGATGACGTCGTCTGCTGTCCCAGGGACTCCGCGCTGCCCTTGACTTTGAAGCCCTCGCACGCGGCGACGATACCAATGACCAGCGCCATGAACGGCGCCTTCACCATGCCAACCTCGAAGCTGGTGATGGAGACCGCCTCCCGCAGACGGGCGATGAAGATCGCGGGGCTCATTCCACCATAGAGCCAGGCGACGAGTCCTCCGCCGTACAGGGCCGCCATCGAGCCGAGGAAGGTAAGAATCGGCAGCGCAACGACCAGTGCTGCGATCCTCGGCAGAATAAGCACCGAAACCGGATCGACGCCCATCGTGGTCAGCGCGTCGATCTCCTCCCGCATCTTCATGGCGCCCAGCTCCGCGGTGTAGGCGCTGCCGGATCGTCCGGCGACCATGATTGCGACGATCAGCACGCCGATTTCGCGCAACACCAGGATCGCCACGAGGTCGACGACATAGGACTCCGCGCCGAACTTCCGGAAATGAAAAATGCCTTGTTGCGCGATGATTGCGCCGATCAGGAAGGTGATCAACGCCATGATCGGGATCGCCTGCCACCCGACCCGTCCGAGTTGGTAGACGGTCGGCGTCAGGCGGAAGGTTGCCGGACGACGCAGCGTACGCAACAGCGCGATACTGACGGCGCCGAGCATATCCATGAAGGACGCCAGATCATTGGTGAACGCGCGTGCGTGCTGATCGAGCCATTTCCGCAGAAAGCCCCCACGCCGCCCGGCCGTCGCCTTCTCCCGGTTCAGGCTCTGAACCTCGCGCAGCAGCCCGGAATAGGAATCCGGCACCCCGACGAAGCTCGCCTCCGATTGCAGTCCACCGCGGCGCGCGAGCTTCTCAAACAGCCAGGCGCCCACGGTGTCGAGCGCCGTCACGCCGCCGAGATCGATGACCTGGAGCGTCGGCTGCTGAATGCCCCTGCAGAGGCGTTCCAGCGTCTCGACATTCGCGACGACCCACGCCCCGCCCGGGCGAAGAACCCCGGGGTCACCATCGGCAGTTTGCAGGGTTGGCGCGTCAGTCACACCAGGCTCCAATGAACGGCTGCGGCGAACGAATTTTGCCGGCGGCGTCGCCCTTCGTGAGGGACGACGCCCGCAGGTCTTACGCAGCAGTCTTGATCTCGATCTGCTTGGCCTGTTTCGGGGCCGGCTTCTTGACGGTCACCTTGAGCACGCCCTTGGCGATTTCCGCGCTGACGTCTTCCGGCTTGACGCCGTCCGGCAACGTCACCGATCGCGCGAACGATCCGAAGCTGCGCTCGACGACGTGGTAGTCCTTCTGCGTCTCCTCGCGCTCGCTCTTCTTTTCGCCGCGGATGTGCAGGACGTTGTCGACGAGATTGACCTGGACATCCTTGGTCTCCAGGCCGGGCAGTTCGGCGGTGACCTCGAAGGCCTTGTCGGTCTCGGCGACGTCCATCCGCGGCAGATTGACATTGCCGCCGGCGAAGGTCGGAAGGTTGCGATTGAAGCCGTCAAACAGCCGGTCGATCTCCTGCTGCAGAATCGCGAACGGATTCGTGTAGGTCTGAGGAACGGGACGCTCGGCGCGAACGGGAACTGTGGCTTTGGTCAAGTTTGCCTCCTGGTAAAGAGAACTCACGCCCATATTGTTAGGGTGAGGCTCGTCTCCTCGTGTTGACCAGGATCAAGGCCCGCAATGACCGCGCATCCAAACTGCGTGTGACGAATGTGGATGTCTTGCCATGTATGCCATGGTGCTTGCGAAGCGGGGTTCGCCGCTCATCTTTCAGGAACGGCCTGAGCCGGTTCCTGGTCCCGGCGAAGTTCGCGTCAAGGTCAGCGCCTGCGGCGTTTGCCGGACCGATCTCCATGTCGTGGACGGCGAACTGCCCGGTCTGTCCTACCCGATCATTCCAGGCCACGAGGTCGTCGGCCGGGTCGACGCGCTGGGCGACGGTGTTGCCGGATTGCAGGTCGGCATGCGCGTCGGCGTCCCCTGGCTCGGCTACACCTGCGGCACGTGTTCCTACTGCCACTCCGACAAGGAGAATCTCTGCGACCGTCCGCAATTCACCGGCTACACCCGCGATGGCGGCTTTGCGTCCCACCTCGTCGCCGACGCGCGCTATTGCTTTCCGCTCGGAGAGCACGGCGAGGACGTGGCGCTTGCCCCACTCCTCTGTGCCGGATTGATCGGTTGGCGATCGCTGGTGATGGCCGGCGA
>Ga0153933_1000279_pt1 | contig 22001 bp, 20 predicted proteins | sample TSNJ017MetaG_FD_102275 | JGI IMG/M metagenome (GOLD analysis project Ga0153933, IMG submission 102275) | Attine ant fungus gardens microbial communities from New Jersey, USA - TSNJ017 MetaG | ecosystem: Host-associated > Fungi > Mycelium > Unclassified | place: USA: New Jersey, Wharton State...
CTGACCTGGGGCGCGCTGGTCGCCGGCGTCGTGCTGACCGTGCTGATCTGGATCATCGCTTATGCGGTGGGAGGTGGACGATGAGCGGCCCGTCATCGATGCGCACGCCGCTGGCGCGCGTCCGCAACCTCGGCGCCTCGCATTCCGGCACCGGCGACTTCTGGCGCCAACGGCTCACGGCTGTTTCGATGGTGCTCTTGATCGTGCCCGTGATCACCGTCGTGATCATGCTGATCGGCCGCAACCAGGCCGGCGCGGCGCAGATCCTCGGCTCGCTGCCGATCGCCGTCATCCTGCTGCTCTTCATCATCGCCAGCACCTGGCACATGAAGATCGGCATGCAGGTCGTGATCGAGGACTACGTGCACAACGAGAAGCTGAAGCTCGCCAGCGTGATGGCGAACAACTTCTTCTGTGTCGCGGTGGCGATGACCTCGATCTACGCAATCCTCAAATTGTCTTCCGGAGTGTAAACCATGGCCGCTGAAGGTAACGGCAAGGCCACCAATGGCAGTGGCCCGGCCACGAACGGCAAGGCCTATCCGATCGAGGACCACACCTACGACGTCGTCGTGGTCGGCGCCGGCGGCGCCGGCCTGCGCGCCGTGGTCGGCTGCTCGGAGGCGGGCCTGCGCACCGCCTGCATCACCAAGGTGTTCCCGACCCGCTCGCACACGGTGGCGGCGCAGGGTGGCATCTCCGCCTCGCTCGGCAACATGCATCCCGACAACTGGCGCTGGCACATGTACGACACCGTCAAGGGGTCGGACTGGCTCGGCGACCAGGACGCGATCGAATACATGGTGCGCAACGCGCCAGAGGCGGTCTACGAGCTCGAGCATTGGGGCGTGCCGTTCTCGCGCACCGAGGACGGCAAGATCTATCAGCGTCCGTTCGGCGGCATGACCATCGATTACGGCAAGGGCCAGGCGCAGCGCACCTGCGCCGCGGCGGACCGCACCGGTCACGCGATGCTGCATACGATGTACGGCCAGTCGCTGCGCCACGCGGCCGAGTTCTTCATCGAATATTTCGCCATCGACCTGATCATGGACGACCAGGGCGCATGCCGCGGCGTGATCGCGCTCAAGCTCGATGACGGCACGCTGCACAGATTCCGCGCCCAGACCACGATCCTGGCCACCGGCGGCTACGGCCGCGCCTATGCCTCCTGCACCTCGGCGCATACCTGCACCGGCGACGGCGGCGGCATGGTGCTGCGCGCCGGCCTGCCGTTGCAGGACATGGAGTTCGTCCAGTTCCACCCGACCGGCATCTACGGCTCGGGCTGCCTCGTCACCGAGGGCGCACGCGGCGAAGGCGGCTATCTCGTCAACGCCGAGGGCGAGCGCTTCATGGAGCGTTATGCGCCCTCCGCCAAGGACCTCGCCTCGCGCGACGTCGTCTCGCGCGCGATGACGATCGAGATCCGCGAAGGCCGCGGCGTCGGCAAGAAGAAGGACCACATCTTCCTGCACCTCGATCACCTCGATCCGAAGGTGCTGCACGAGCGGCTGCCGGGCATTTCCGAATCCGCCAGGATCTTCGCCAATGTCGACGTCACCCGCGAGCCGATCCCGATCGTGCCGACGGTGCACTACAACATGGGCGGCATCGCCACGAATTATCACGCCGAGGTGCTGACCAAGCGCAATGGCGATGACAATTCGGTGGTCCCGGGCCTGATGGCGATCGGCGAAGCCGCCTGCGTGTCGGTGCACGGCGCCAACCGCCTCGGCTCCAACTCGCTGATCGACCTCGTCGTGTTCGGCCGCGCGGCGGCGCTGCGCCTTGCCGACAAGTTGACCGCGGACGCCAAGCAGCCCGAGCTGCCGCAGGATTCGGCTGACCGGGCGCTCGGCCGTCTCGACCATTTCCGCCATGCCTCCGGCGGCACGCCGACCGCCAAGCTGCGCGACAGCATGCAGCATGTGATGCAGACCAATTGCGCGGTGTTCCGCACCGGCGAGGTGCTGCACGAAGGCCAGAACCTGATCCACAAGGTCTATGGCGGCGTCGGCGACATCTCGGTGTCCGACCGCTCGCTGGTGTGGAATTCCGACCTGGTCGAAACGCTCGAATTCGACAATCTGATCGCGCAGGCGGTCGTGACGATGGATTCAGCGGCGAACCGCACCGAAAGCCGCGGCGCGCATGCCCGCGAGGACTTCTCGGCGCGCGACGACAAGAACTGGATGAAGCACACGCTGGCGTGGCTCGATCCGGCCGGCAAGACCACGATCGACTACCGCCCGGTGCACGATTACACGATGACCAACGACGTGCAGTACATCCCGCCGAAGGCGCGGGTCTACTGAGACATTAGCCCGTCATTCCGGGGCGATGCGAAGCATCGAACCCGGAATCTCGAGATTCCGGGTCTGGTCCTTCGGACCATCCCGGAATGACGAAAGGTAGAGAGATGGTTGAATTCGCACTTCCGAAGAATTCGAAGATTTCCGGCGGCAAGACCTGGCCGAAGCCTTCCGGCGCGACCGAAACGCGCGAATTCCGGGTGTATCGCTGGAATCCGGACGACGGCAAGAATCCGAGCGTCGACACCTACTATGTCGACACCCATGATTGCGGTCCGATGGTGCTGGACGGCCTGATCTGGATCAAGAACCACATCGATCCGACGCTGACCTTCCGCCGCTCCTGCCGCGAAGGCGTCTGCGGCTCCTGCGCGATGAACATCGACGGCCAGAACACGCTCGCCTGCACCAAGTCGATGCACGACGTGGCCGCCGGCGGCGCGGTCAAGATCAACCCGCTGCCGCACCAGCCGGTCGTCAAGGACCTGGTTCCCGACCTCACCAATTTCTACGCCCAGTACGCCTCGATCGAGCCGTGGCTGAAGACCGTTTCGCCGACGCCGCAGAAGGAGTGGAAGCAGAGCCACGAGGACCGCGAGAAGCTCGACGGCCTCTACGAATGCATTCTGTGCGCCTGCTGCTCGACCTCCTGCCCGAGCTATTGGTGGAACAGCGACCGCTTCCTCGGTCCCGCCGCGCTGCTGCAGGCGAACCGCTGGGTCACCGACAGCCGCGACGAGGCGACCGGCGAACGGCTCGACAATCTCGAGGATCCGTTCCGCCTCTATCGCTGCCACACCATCATGAACTGCGCCAAGGCGTGCCCGAAGGGCCTCAACCCGTCGGAAGCGATCGCCGAGCTCAAGCTCAAGCTGGTCGAACGGCAGATCTGATCCTGGCGCCATAGCGATTTCCAGCGAAGTGGCCACCGGTTCGCGTGAGAAAACGCGTCAATACAAGCATCTAGAGTATCGGTTCTGATTCAATCAGAACCGATACTCTAGGGGCATCTCGTTCACGAGATGCCCAGCGTCCGCGCCAGGTTGAACGTCAGGAAGCTCGCGACATAGGCCAGCGCGAGCATGTAGACGAACGTCACCACCATCCATTTCGCGCTTCCCGTCTCGCGGCGAATGACCGCGAGCGTCGAGGCGCATTGCGGCGCGAAAATGTACCAGACCAGGAGCGACAGCGCGGTCGCCAGCCCCCATTTCTGCGCCAGCACCTGGCCGATCTGGTCCGCCGCCTCCTTGCCGCCCTCGATCGAATAGACGGTGCCGAGCGCTGCGACCGCGACCTCGCGCGCCGCCATGCCCGGGATCAGCGCCACTGCGATCTGCCAGTTGAAGCCGATCGGCGCCAGCAGCGGCTCGAGCGCGTGCCCGATCATCGCGGCAAAGCTGTAATTGATCGCGGGCCCCTCGGCGCCGACAGGCGCGGTCGGGAACGAGGCCAGGAACCAGATCAGCACCATCATCGACAGGATCGTGGTGCCGGCGCGATACAGGAACGCCTTGGCCCGATTGAGCACGCCGATCGCGATGCTCTTCAGCCGCGGCACCTTGTAGTCGGGCAGCTCCAGCATGAACGGCGCCGGCGCGTGATCGCGCCACAGGAAGAATTTCGCCACCGCCGAGACCGTCAGCGCGCTGGTGATGCCGGCGGCATAGAGCCCGAACATCACAAGCCCCTGCAAATTGACCCAGCCCCACAGCCGCGTCGCCGGAACGAAGGCCGAGATGATCAGCGTGTAGACCGGAATCCGCGCCGAGCAGGTCATCAGCGGCGCGATCAGGATCGTGGTCAGCCGGTCGCGGCGGTTGTCGATCACCCGCGTCGCCATGATGCCGGGAATGGCGCAGGCGAAGCTCGACAACAGCGGAATGAAGGCGCGGCCATGCAGCCCGGCGCCGCCCATGATGCGGTCCATCAGGAACGCCGCGCGCGCCATGTAGCCGAAATCTTCCAGCAGCAGGATGAACAGGAAGATGATGATGATCTGCGGCAGGAACACGATCACGCTGCCGACACCCGAGATCACGCCGTTTTGCAGGAAGCTCTGCAACAGCCCTGCGGGCATCACGTCGTGGACCGCTAGCCCGAGCGCCGAGAAGCCGTCCGACAACAGCTGCATCGCCGGCTGCGCCCAGGTGAACACCGCCTGGAACATCACGAACAGGATCACCGCCAGGATGATCAGGCCCCAGGCCGGATGCAGCACCACGGCATCGATCCGGGTGGTCAGCGTGTCCGGCTCGGTCGGCAGCGTCACGCTGGCTGCAATGATGCGATCCGCCTCGCGCTGCGCGGCCTTGAGATCGGAGATCGTCGGCGTCGTCCACTGGCTGGCCTGTGCCTCGTGCGCGCGGGAGAGGAATTCATCGGTCCGCTGCAACAGCTCGTCGACGCCGCCCTTGCGCACCGCGACCGAGGTCACGATCGGCAGGCCGAGCTCCTGCGACATGCGCTCGAGATCGATGTCGACGCCGCGGCGCTTGGCGATATCGATCATGTTGAGGACCAGCATCATCGGCCGGCCGGTGCGCTTGAGCTCGAGTACGAGGCGGAGCGTGAGCCGCAGATTGGTCGCGTCCGCGATGCAGAGCACGAGGTCGGGCACCGCTTCGCCGGCAAAGCGGCCGAGCACGATGTCGCGGGTGATCTCCTCGTCCGGGCTGCGGCCGCGCAGCGAATAGGTGCCGGGCAGGTCGAGCACGGTCACGCTGCGGCCTTCCGGCGTGACGAAGCCGCCGGATTTGCGCTCGACCGTGACGCCGGGATAATTGGCGACCTTCTGGGTGCTGCCGGTCAGCCTGTTGAACAGCGAGGTCTTGCCGGTGTTCGGCGCACCAACCAGCGCCAGACGCAGAGGTATCGTTGTCATTCGACAATCACAGCCATGGCTTCGCTCCGGCGCAGCGCGATGGTGATGTTGTCGACGCGCACCGCGATCGGGTCGCGCCGGATCGTGCCCTCATGCAGGATTTCCACGCGCGCGCCCTCGACGAACCCCATTTCGACCAACCGTTGCTCCAGCTCCTGCGGCGACAGCGACGACCCCGTCACCACCGCGTCGAGCCTGAGGATTTTGCCGACAAAACCGCGATCCGCACCCCCGAGTCGGATGTCCTTCGAGCTATTGGGATCGCCTGTCATCCGGCCTCTTTTTCAGCAGCTAATCACAGGGTCAAGCATTTGCCCGTGCAAGGTTTTAGAACTCCTAAAAATAGCCGCGACGCACTTCGTCCCGGCGGATTTTCCCCTTGGCTGGGGACCGCGGCTACGGGACCATGAGCGGCGGCCGCCGGCCGACCGGGCAGACCCCTCGTCCGGGCCCCTCGGCGGGGATTTGCTTCCTCCGGCGCGACGGTTTGCGTTAATGTTCGGCTGGAGCCGGAGCACAAGTGCAGACCGCACAACCTAGTTCGCTGAGATTGCTGCAATGGATGATGGCCGCATCGCTGGCCCTTCCGCTGGCGCTGTTCGTGTTCGCCGCCGCGATGTCCTGGGTCTCGGTCAACGAGGCGGCCGACCGCGAGATCGAACGGACGCTCGACGTCGCCCACGAGCACGCGCTCAAGGTGTTCGAGACCATCGACGGCAGCCTCTCGGAAATCTCCGAGATGATCCGCGGCTTGCCCGATTCCGAGATCGCCGCGCGCGAGGAGAGCCTGCATGAGCGGCTGAGCCAGCTCACCGCGTCGCTGCCGCAGATGAGATCGGCCTGGATCTTCGACGCCAGGGGCCGTGCCCTCGCCAACAGCCTGACGGCGCCGGCCCCCGACATCGATTTCTCCGATCGCGATTACTTCAGGGCGCAAGCCGACGGCGATGCCGGCACTTTTATCGGCGAGGCAGTGAAGCCGCGCCCCCCCTATCAGGGATCGCCGTTCTTCGGCGTCAGCCGCCGGCGCACCAACGAGGACGGCAGCTTCGCCGGCGTCATCCAGGCGTCCGTGCTGCCCGAATATTTCGAGAATTTCTACGCCAGGATCGGGCGTGAGCGCGGCAGCTTCTTCGCACTGATCCGTGCCGACGGCTCGGTGTTGGCGCATTTCCCGGTCATCGACCACCCGTTCCGGTTCGAGCCGAGCGGCGCCCTCGGCCGGCAGCTCACGGCCAATCCGCTCTCCGGCCTCTTCACGATGATCTCGCCGGCTGACGGCATCGAACGGCGGCTGGGCTACCGGCGGCTCGCGGAATACCCGATCTATGTCGCCGCCGGCCTCGACACCGCAGCGATCCGCGCGCGCTGGATCAGCGGCATGGCGCAGCACCTTGTCTTCGGGGTCCCGGCCACCGCGCTGCTGTTCCTGCTGCTGGCGATGGCGTACCGGCGGACGCAGCATCTGCAACGGGAGGCGAGCCGGCGCATGGAGGCCGAGGAGGCGCTGCGCCACGGCCAACGGCTGGAAGCGCTGGGGCAGCTCACCGGCGGCGTCGCCCACGACTTCAACAACCTCCTGACCGTGATCCGCGGGTCGGTCGACATGTTGCGGCGGCGGGATCTGCCGGAGCCGCGGCGGCAGCACTATATCGATGCGATCTCCAACACCGTGAACCGCGCCGCCAAGCTGACCGGGCAGCTGCTCGCCTTCGCGCGGCGGCAAGCGCTCAAGCCCGAGGTGTTCGACGCCGGCGAGAGCGTGCAGACGCTGAGCGAAATGATCGCGACCCTGATCGGGCCGCGCATCGAGATCGTCACCGAGGTGCCGGACGACGGCTGCCTGATCAACGCCGACGCGGGTCAGTTCGAGACCGCCGTGATCAACATGGCGGTGAACGCGCGCGACGCCATGGCCGGCATCGGCCGGCTGACGATCGCGGTGCGCCAGGTCGACGTGCTGCCGTCCGGCATAGTTGCTCCGCCGAGCCTGCACGGCCACATCGCGGTATCGGTGGCCGATACCGGAATCGGCATTGCGCCGGAATTGCTGGGCCGCATCTTCGAGCCGTTCTTCACCACCAAGGAGGTCGGCCAGGGCACCGGCCTCGGCCTGTCGCAGGTGTTCGGCTTCGCCAAGCAGTCCGGCGGCGAGGTCGACGTGGCCAGCGAGGTCGGCAAGGGTGCGACCTTCACGCTCTATCTGCCGCGTGCGATCGGCACCGGCCGCGCGCAATCGCGGCTCGCCGACGACGCGACGGCGTATGTAAGCGGCACCGCGGTGCTGGTCGTCGAGGACAATCCCGAGGTCGGAAAATTCGCCGTCGACGCGCTGCTCCAGCTCGGCAACACCGTCGTGCTGGTCGACAACGCCACCCATGCGCTGGAGGAGCTCGCCACCGATGCCGATCGGTTCGACGTGGTGTTCACCGACGTCGTGATGCCGGGCATGAGCGGCATCGAGCTCGCGCAGGAAATCCGCCGGCAAGGCCTCGATCTGCCGATCGTGCTCGCGAGCGGCTACAGCCAGGTGCTGTCGCAGCAAGGCAGCTACGGATTCGAGCTGCTGCAGAAACCCTATTCGGCCGAGCAGCTCCTGCGCACGCTGCACAAGGCCGCCCGCTCGCACCGGATCAGGCGGCATCAGGCGCCGGCGTCATCGTGAGGTGAGTTCTCACGCGCCTCAAGCAAGCCATCGTCCCTGCGCAACGCCCGTTGGCGCTCCCCGCAAAACCGGCTATGCATGCGCCGCTTTCGACGAGGACGACACTTGATCCGCAGCAACGATACGAGGCCTGTGCCCTTCGGCGCGTTGGCGCCGAATGCGGCGCAGGCGGCCATCATCCGCCTTGCGCACAACAGCGGATTGAAGCGCGGCGCGTTCCGGCCGTGGCTGTCGCGGCTGGTCAATCTGTTCGGCGCGGGGCCGCTCGACGTGCCGTATCAGGGCGCCTCGTTCCGCTTCTACCATCAGGCGAGCGCGACCGAGCGCGGCGCGCTGTTCAATCCCGACTACAATCTCGAGGAACTCGACTTCCTGCGCCGGCATGTCGGCACGGGCGGCACCTTCGTCGATCTCGGCGCCAATGTCGGCACCTATGCGCTGGCACTGGCGCGCGATGTCGGCCCCGCCGGCAAGGTGATCGCGATCGAGCCGCATCCGGTGACCCATGCGCGGCTGAAGTTCAACGCCGAGGCCTCATCCTATGCGCAGGTGCGGCTCGTTGCCGCCGCCGCCGGCCCGACCGACGGCGAATTGATGATCGAGACCGACGGCGACAATCTCGGTGCCAGCCATATCGTCACCGGCACGCCGACCGCCAACGCGTACAAGGTGCCGTCGCTGCGGCTGCAACGCATCCTCGAGGAAGCCGGCGCGACCAAGGTCGACGCGCTCAAGATCGATGTCGAGGGCTTCGAGGACCGCGTGCTGACCGGCTTCTTCCGCGACGCGCCGCAAGCGCTGTGGCCGCGCGCGGTCGTGATCGAGCATCTGTCGCAGGATGAATGGGACAGCGACTGCATCGCCGACATGCGTGCGCGGGGTTACGTTGAGCAAGGCCGGACGCGCAGCAACACGCTGCTGACGCGGGGGTGACGCCGGCAACGCCGGGCGAACCACCGCCGGGAATTCCTCCGGGCAGCCCCCACCCGGAGGTTCCGCCACCAGTACTGCCGATGCCTTGACCTTCAGGCCGACCGGACCGCCGCCTGCCACGGGTTGTCTCGCTGCCGATTAAGCCGCCGTTGCAACGCTATGCGACAATCTTCCGCGCCAGCTTTTCATATGTCTGAGCGTTTCTTCTGAATGGGTGCTGAATAAACGCGCATGCAACCCGTTATAATGTCGAAATAAAGTACGCCGCTGATTCGTTTCCCGCCACAATCCGGCCTAACGGCTGACTGTTCATCGTATCGCCGAATCGTTCGGCTATGACGCGTCCTTCCTGATCAGACCTTCCGCACCTTCCGCCGGGGATTCCAAATTCATGACAAAGCTTCGTCTCGTGCTGCTTGCCACGACTGCGCTGACGGTGATGCAGTTCGCCGCCTCAGCATCGCATGCACAAAGTCAGCCGCTCGTCGTCGCCCAAGCGCAGCCGAAGGAAGAGCTTGGCCCGGACGGAAAGCCGAAGCCGCGGCCGGCACCGGGCGCGCCCGCTCGTCCGACGCCGCCCGCCGCCGCGCCCCATCCGCAGCCGCCCGCTGCCGCGCCGCACCCAGCGCCACCGCCGCCGGCCGCACCCGCACGGCCGACCCCACCGCCGCCCGCTGCTGCACCAGTCCGTCCGGCCCCGCCGCCTGCGGCGGCACCGGCCCATCCGACGCCTCCCGCCCCGCCTGCGGCTGCCCCGGCAAGGCCGGCGCCAACACCGCCACCCACCGCGGCGCCCGTTCATCCGACGCCGCCTGCGCCACCGGCGGCCACTCCAGCCAGGCCGGCTCTGATCCCGCCGCCTGCTGCGGCACCGGCGCGTCCGGTACCGCCGGCGGCCGAACCCGTGCGCCCGGCTGTGCCGCCCGCGGCGGCTCCGTCGCATGTCCCGCCGACAGCCGCCCCGAACGCGGCTCCGGCAGCGCGTCCCTCGGCATTGCCCGCCACGCCCGCGCCCGCAGCCCCCGGTGCAAGGCCAGCTCCGGGCACGCCACCCGCCGCCGCGCCGGCCCCGACGCCGCCGGCTGCCGGAGGTGCACAGCCCGCACGGCCGAGCACGTTGCCGGGCCAGCCCCCGGCCGCGGCTCCAGCTCCAGGTCAGCAGGGCCGCCCCAACGTCCTGCCGGGACAACCTCCGGCCGCCGCAGCACCGCCCGCCGCGGCGCCGGCGATCGCTCGGCCTGCCGGCCCGCCGGCACCAACCATCGTCCCCGGCTCGGCCGCAGCAACGCCGCCGCCCGGCAAGCCGCAATACGCCCCGCCGATGGTCTCACAGGCCTTCCGCGCCGCGCCCCAGGTCGCAGCGCCACTGCCGCCGCCGCCGCGGCGTGACCTGACGCCACTCGCTATCGGTGCCGGCGTCGTGGCCGGCATCGCGATCGGCGCCACCATCGCCGACCTGCACAATCAGCGGCAGGAGGTGGTCGAGGACGGCCGCACCATCTACACCGAGCCGGATCGGATCATCATCCGCGACCCGAGCGGACAGGCTTATGTCCGCGGCGACGATAACTATCGCTTCCGTTATGGCGCTCGCGACATCCGCACCGAGACGGTCGGCGGCGAGACGCGCACCATCGTGATCCGTCCCGACGGCAGCCAGATCATCACGGTGGTCGGTGCCGACGGCCAGATGCTGCGCCGGATCCGCAGGGGTCCGGACGGCCGCGAGATCGTCATCATCGACAACACCTATCGCGATCCGCGCGCGGTCGGCGGCTTCTATGTCGATCTGCCGCCGCCGGTGGTCCGGATTCCCTATGATCGCTACATCGTCGAGGCCGACAGCGCCGCGCCTGATGTGATCTACGAGACCATGGAGGCTCCGCCGGTGGACCGGATCGAGCGGCGCTATACGCTCGACGAGATCCGCTACAGCCCGAACGTGCGCATGCTGATGCCGTCGATCGACGTCAACACCATCAACTTCGACTCCGGCTCGTGGGCTATCCCCCCGGACCAGGCGGCGAAGCTGCAGGCGATCGCCGATGGCCTCAACCGGGCGATCCAGCGCAATCCGCGCGAGGTGTTCCTGATCGAAGGCCATACGGACGCGACCGGCAACGACACCGACAATCTGTCGCTGTCCGACCGTCGTGCGCAATCCGCGGCCGAGCTCCTGACGCAGCAGTTCGGCGTGCCGGCGGAGAACCTGACGTCGCAGGGCTATGGCTCGCAATATCTGAAGGAGCAGACCGACGGACCGAGCCGCATCAACCGCCGCGTCACCGTCCGCCGCATCACCCCGCTGCTGACCGGCGACGCGGCGCCGCCGCGGTAAGCGAAAGGCATCACGAGACGAAATGGCCGGGAGCGATCCCGGCCATTTTTGTTTGTCGCAGTCGTCGCGATTAATCCCTTGACCGGGCCGCTTGCACACGCCTCTCCCGCTTGCTTGTGGGGGAGGCCGACGCGCGCAGCGCGGCGGGTGGGGGTTCGCTCCACACGAAGGGCCTCGCAAGCGGAGAAACCCCCACCCCAACCCTCCCCTGCAAGCGACCTGCAAGCGGGAGAGGAGCACAATCCCGACGCGGCAGCAGCCCTCACCGTGCCATCTGCTGCGGATCGTAGAAGAACCGCTCCTCGATCAGCTCGTCGCCGCGCCAGGTCTGCCAGGCGACTTCCTCCATGCTGCGGACCTTGCCGTCCTTGCCGGTGAATTCGAACCGCCAGCAGATCGCGGAATGATCGCCGTCGAGCATCAGCGGCCCGAGCCGCCTGGTCTTGACGCCGGCAACGGAGGCAAGCACCGCGGCCTCGCGCGCGGCAAGCGCCTCGCGGCCGACGCGCCATTCGCCGTCGTTCTCCTGGGTGCGGGCATCGGCGGCATAAAAATTCCGGATCGCGCCGACATGGTCGTTGCATTCGACGGTATCGGCGAAGGCGCGCAGGGTCTCGAGTTTGGGCATGGGGATCTCCCGGATTGTCCGAGCCGGTCACTTACCGACTAATGGTCGGTATTTACCGACTACAAGTCGGCAAGTCAATTGGCGCGGCGCCGGAACTGGGCTAGACAGATGCCATGGCAACCCAGGCCGAACGGCGCGAGAAAACCAGGAGCGCGATCATCAAGGCGGCGCGGCGCATCTTTGGCGAGCGCGGCTTTGCGGCTGCGACGATCGACGAAATCGCGGCGAGCGCGCGGGTTGCGAAAGGCGCGGTCTATCATCACTTCGCGACCAAGGAGGCGGTGTTCGAGGCGGTGTTCGAGCAGGTCTCGCTCGATCTCGTCTCCGATCTCGACCGCATCTCGCGCGCCGAGAACGATCCGCTCGCCGCGATGGCGGCGGGAACGCAGGGCTATTTCGCGGCGTGCTCGAAGGGCCCGACCGGCCAGATCATCCTGCGCGACGGCCCGGCCGTGCTCGGCTGGGAACGCTGGCGCGAGATCGACGCCAAGCATTTCGGCGGCAAGTTTCCCCGCGCGATCGCCGCCGCAATGGAGGCCGGCGTGATCGCGAAACAGCCGATCGAGCCGCTGGCGCGGCTGCTGCTCGGCGCGGTGACGGAAGCCGCGGTCGCGGTATCGGGCGGTCCCGACATCGGCAAGTCAGGCACGGACTACGCGCGTGCGTTCCGCTCGCTGCTGGATGCGTTGCGGGTGAAGTGAGGCACGATCCCTCCCCGGGGGGTCGTCCCGGCGAAAGCCGGGACGACAGCGAATGTGTGTCGGCTAGTCAATCCTTGTCGTTCTCGAGCCGGAAAATCTGCGCGCCGTCGCCGCTCGAGATCAAACCGGTCTTGCCGTAAAGCGCGAGCTTGGCGCGGGTATCCATGATGTCGAGATTGCGCATCGTGAGTTGTCCGACGCGGTCGTCCGGCGTGAAGGCGGCGTCTTCCACCTTCTCCATGCTGAGCCGCTCCGGCGCATAGGTCAGGTTCGGGCTCTCGGTGTTGAGCAGCGAATAATCGTTGCCGCGGCGCAGCTCGAGCGTCACCTCGCCGGTGATGGCGCGCGCCACCCAGCGCTGCGCGGTCTCGCGCAGCATCAAGGCCTGCGAGTCGAACCAGCGGCCCTGATAGAGCAGCCGGCCGAGGCGCATGCCGCTGATGCGGTACTGCTCGATCGTATCCTCATTGTGGATGCCGGTGACGAGCCGCTCATAGGCGATGTGCAGCAGCGCCATGCCGGGCGCCTCGTAGATGCCGCGGCTCTTGGCCTCGATGATGCGGTTCTCGATCTGGTCGCTCATGCCGAGCCCGTGACGGCCGCCGATCGCATTGGCCTCGAGGAACAGCGCGACCGGATCAGTGAAGGTCTTGCCGTTGAGCGCGACCGGCTGGCCTTCCTCGAAGCGCACCACGACCCTTTCGGCCTTGACGTCGCAATCGGCCCGCCAGAACGGCACGCCCATGATCGGATTGACGATGGTGATGCCGCTGGAAAGGCTCTCCAGATCCTTGGCCTCGTGGGTGGCGCCGAGCAGATTGCTGTCGGTCGAATAGGCCTTCTCCGCGCTCATCTTGTAGGCAAAACCCTGCGCGGTCATGAACGCCGACATCTCGGCGCGGCCGCCGAGCTCGTCGATGAACTGCTGGTCGAGCCAGGGCTTGTAGATGCGCAAGGATGGATTGGTGAGCAGGCCGTAGCGATAGAAGCGCTCGATGTCGTTGCCCTTGTAGGTCGAGCCGTCGCCCCAGATGTTGACGCCGTCCTCCTGCATCGCAGAGACCAGCATCGTGCCGGTCACGGCGCGGCCGAGCGGCGTGGTGTTGAAATAGGTCAGCCCGCCGGTCGAGACGTGGAAGGCGCCGGACTGGATCGCGGCGATGCCTTCATGGACCAGCTGCGTGCGGCAATCGACAAGGCGCGCCTTCTCGGCACCGAAATCCATCGCCTTGCGCGGGATCGCGTCGTAGTCGGCTTCATCCGGCTGGCCGAGATTGGCGGTGTAGGCGAAGACCTTGGCGCCCTTCTGCTTCATCCAGAGCAGCGCCGCTGACGTGTCGAGGCCGCCGGAGAAGGCGATACCGACTTTTTCTCCCTTGGGCAGGCTTTTCAGGATGGTGGTCATGAGGGGTCCAATCGGTCAGCTATCGGTGGCACTTTGGCTGCGCGAATAACAAATTTCGCGAGCTTGGGCACGCGTTTAATGGCTCTCTGGCGCGACGGCGCCGCCGATCTGCGCCGGGCCGACGTCGCGGCCGCGCCAGCGCTGCAGCAGCCGGTAGCCCGGCCAGGCCAGCCGGGTCAACGCGGCGTCGACCTGCGCATCGGTCAGGCGGGTCGCGGCCCAGCGGTAGACCAGCGCATAGGCCAGCCACACGACCAGGAACGAGACCAAGCCGGCGATCGCCACGTCGGTGAAGAAGTGCCCGCCGAACGCCATCCGCAGACCGCTGGTCGCAATCCCGAACACGGTGGCGCCGACATAGGCGAGCGGCCGCCAGGCGGGCGGTGCCAGTGCCGCCGGCGCATAGGTCCAGAACGCGGTCGCGCCCTCACCTGAGAAGAACGAGCAGTTGCGCGCGCAATCGCCGCGCGGATCCCACCACGGCACAAACGGCAAATCGCCGCCGAACTGCGTCACCGCGACCGGCCGCGGCCGGCCCCAATAGCTCTTGAAGGTGAAGTTGGTGAGGATGCCGGCGGAGAGCAGCATGGTCACCAGCAGGAAGATCGCGGCGCGGGGCGACATCAGCATCGGGCGATCCGGGCGGATGAACTTCACCACGATGGTGATGATCGCCGGCAGCACCAGGGCCCATGCGACCCACATCGCCGCATCACGCGCGAAGGCCGCGAAGCCATCCAGCTTCAGCGGAAAGGTTTTCCGCGCGCCGTCATAGAACAGCGCCGCCAGTTTCAGGTCGAGCTCGGGATAGATCCCGAACACGAGGCCGATGACGAGCGCGAGGCTGAGCGCGATGACAAGTCCGGTCCGGTTCATGGCGCGCGGTTTAGCCGAGGCTGATAGGCATGGGAAGCATCACGGCTGCGGGCGCGATTGCGAGGGCAGCGGCGGCGGCGGCCGCAACGGGCGCGGTGGTTCGCGCCAGGCGCCGGCGCTGCGGCCGGCGATCAGCCAGTAGACCAGGCCCGCGACGATGCCGGCGCCGGTCATGATCTCCATGTGCCGGCGCACGATGCCGTCGAACTGCATCGTGTTGGGATCGAATGGGATGAGGCCGAGATAGCAGGCCGCGCCAACGATCGCGCCGCCGACCGCATAGGCCAGCACGCTCCTGATGGAGAAGGCCTCGGTGATCAACATGACGATCAGCGCCGGCAGCAGCGCGAAGCCGGAAATGAAGATGAAGCCGAAGCCGAGCACGATGTTGACAGCGCTCTGGTCGATCGGCGCGTCCGGAAAGTTGCTGATCTCAGGGTAAAGCATCGCGCCGACCACGATGATCCCGGCGACGAAGCAGGCCAGCAGGAAGGCGAAGGCGATCACGAACAGGCGGCCGATCAAGGCCATTGTATCAATCCGTCATCGCCATCGCGCGCAGCGCCTGGCGCTCGCGCGCGGAGAGCTTTTCGGTTTCCGACTTGAGCTGGCCGCAGGCGGCGAGGATGTCGCGGCCGCGCGGCGTGCGGACCGGCGAGGAATAGCCGGCGTTGAAGATGTATTCCGAGAACTTCTCGATCTGCTCCCAGTCCGAGCATTCGTAAGCCGTGCCCGGCCAGGGATTGAACGGAATCAGATTGATCTTGGCCGGGATGCCCTTGAGCAGTTTCACAAGCAGCCGTGCGTCGTCGAGCGAATCGTTGACGCCCTTGAGCATCACATATTCGAAGGTGATGCGCCGTGCGTTCGACGCGCCGGGATAGTCGCGACAGGCCTGCAGCAACTCGGCGATCGGATATTTGCGGTTCAGCGGCACCAGCTCGTTGCGCAGCTCGTCGCGCACCGCGTGCAGCGAGATCGCCAGCATCACGCCGATCTCTTCCCCGGTGCGCTTGATGTTCGGCACCACGCCCGAAGTCGACAGCGTGATGCGGCGGCGGGAAATGCCGATGCCCTCATTGTCGGCAACGATCAGCAGTGCATCGCGCACCGCGTCGAAATTGTAGAGCGGCTCGCCCATCCCCATCATCACGATGTTGGTGACGCGGCGCGAACCGTCCTCGCGGTCGGCCCAATCATTGAGCCGGTCGCGCGCCACCATCACCTGGCCGACGATCTCGCCGGCGGTGAGGTTGCGCACCAGGCGTTGCGTGCCGGTGTGGCAGAACGAGCAGTTCAGCGTGCAACCGACCTGCGAGGAGACGCACAGCGTGCCGCGATCGGTCTCGGGGATGTAGACACACTCGACCTCGTGCGGCCGCTCGAGCTTGTCGCCGCTCGGCAGCCGCAGCAGCCATTTGCGGGTGCCGTCGTTGGAGATCTGCTCGGCGACCACCTCGGGACGATCGACGGTAAAATGCTGCTCGAGCTCGGCGCGCATATCCTTCGAGACGTTGGTCATCTCGGCAAAGGTCTTGGCGCCGCGGAAGTACATCCAGTGCCAGAGCTGCTGGCTGCGCATCTTGCGCTGCGCTGGCGCAACGCCGACCTCGCCGAGGCGGTCGGCGATCTCGGCGCGCGACAGCCCGACCAGCGAGGGCTTTGCCGGCGGCACATAGGTCTCGAGCGGAACCTTTTCGACCAGCGTATGGGCCGTGGCGTCAGTCATCGACATCAGATGGGCTTTCGAGCCGTAGGGTGGGCAAAGCGAAGCGTGCCCACCGTCAAGAGCAATGGACGAAATGGTGGGCACGGCGCTTTGCGCCTTTGCCCACCCTACGCCGCGGTCCTCAAATAGGCCTTCTGCGGCCCATAAACAACGCCGATTCGGGCCTGACGCCTAATGCCGGCAGTCCTGCGACAGCCGATCAAGGGCCTGCGACAGGCCCTTGAGCGAGAACGTATCCGTCGTCTCGGTGCCCTTGGCCGAGACGGCTTTCACGGTCACGTCGGCCGATTTGCGCATGGCTTCGACCATCCGCTCCTCCTCGGCCGCGTTCTTGATCCAGAGGCCGTCGCCCTGGGTATACATCGCATAGGACGCGCCGCCGACCTGGAGAGTCGATTCGGAGCCCGGCTTCACCGCATAGCCGATCATGACCGAGACTTCGTTGACGACCTTTTCCGCGGGACGGGTCGAGACGAAGGCATAGGCCGGATCACGCGGCCGGTTCGGCGGGTTGGTCTTCGACGACGACGGCTTGGCCAGCGCGAAGCAGACCTTCTTGCCGTTGGGCGCCGCCGTATAGGCGCCCCAGGTGCCGAACTGGCCGATCAAGGTCGGCTCCGCGCCGCCCGCCGCAGCAGTCGCAGCCGACGGAACTGGCTTGGCCGGCTCCTTCTTCGGCGCAGCCTGCGCCGGGGAAAGGAAAATGACCCCGCACAGCAGGCCGCTCGTTACCAGTGATGTCAGAATTTGCCGCACGGACAACTGGTTCCCCCATCATTGTGACTGGAAGATGGCCCGGCTAAACCCCCACTGCCGGTGCGGATGGATAGCGGGGAAACGTTTGTTTGGGAAGGCAATTGCGGCTTGACGCGGCCGCCGGCCAATGTGCCGCCGCGCATCAGCGCTCGACTACCACACGATCATCTCTTGATCATCCCTTTGATCATCCCTTGGCCCGCGCCGCGCGCTGCTTCTCCCACTGCTCGTCGGTCCATTGCAGCAAGTCCTCGGCGCCGGAACTGCGCAGATGCATCCCGCCGTCCACGACCACCATCTCGCCATTGATGTAACCGGCCTGGTCCGAGATCAGGAAGCTCGCGAGGTTGGCGAGCTCGGAATGCTCGCCCGGACGACCGAGTGGATTGCGGTGCGCCCAGCTCTCGCCGCGCCCCTCGGGACGGAGCTGACCGGTCGCGCCTTCCGTCGGGAACGCGCCGGGCGCGATCGCCACGGTACGGATGCCCTTCGGCCCCCATTCGACGGCGAGGCTCTTGGTCATCGCCAGCACCGCGGTCTTGGCCATCGATGACGGCACGGTGAAGGCGCGGCCCGTGATGGTCGAGGTCGAGAGGATCGAGAGCACCACGCCCTTGTGCTTGCCCTCGATCCAGCGGCGGCCGGCGGCGAGCGTGCAATACATCGTGCCGTGCAAGGTCGGCGCCAGGATCGCGTCCGCCGCACGGAATGACAGATGCTCACTTTGCGCGATGAATGTTGCGGCAGCATTGTTGACGAGAATGTCGATCGGCGCCTCCTGCCAGATCTGGTCCATCATCGCCTCGACGGCTGCGCCATCGCGGATATCGCAGCGCGCGGCGGAGACTTTTCCACCGAACTCGCTGCGGAATTTGGCCGCAGTTTCTTCCAGCAATTCCAGCCGCCGGCCGCAGATGATCAATTCGGCACCGAGCTCGGCGAAGCGGCGGCCCATCGCAGCTCCCAGGCCGGAGCCGCCGCCGGTGATCAGGATGCGCTTGTGTGCCAGCAGGCCTGTTTCAAACATAGTTTGATCCCTCCGCTTTGTATTGTCGCTCCGCCGCAAATCCGGCATGAAGCTTTCAGTCTTTTTGCGTCCGAAACTCAGGTGTGTCCATGAAAGCCATCCTCTGCTCGCAATACTGTCAACCTGACGATCTCGTGCTGGCTGACGTTCCGGATCCGGTGGCCGGCCCGGGCGAAGCCGTGATCGCGATCAAGGCCGCGGCGCTGAACTTCTTCGACATCCTGATGATCCAGGGCAAATACCAGATCAAGCCGCCGTTCCCGTTCTCGCCCGCCGCTGAAGTCGCCGGCGTGATCGAGAGCGTCGGCGCTGGTGTCACTGATCTGAAGCCCGGCGATCGCGTCGTGGCCTCATGCGGCCACAACGGCGCGCGCGACAAGATCGCGTTGCCCGCAAATTCCATCGTGAAGATCCCCGACAATCTCGACTATGACCGCGCCGCCGGCATCATCATCATCTATGGCACCGCGCTGCATGCGCTGGAAGATCGCGCCAGCCCGAAGCCCGGCGAGACGCTCGCGGTGCTGGGCGCGGCCGGTGGCACCGGTCTCGCCGCCTGCGAGCTCGGCAAGCTGATGGGGCTGAAGGTGATCGCCTGCGCCTCGTCGGACGAGAAGCTCGAGTTTGCAAAACAGCATGGCGCAGAGCTGACGCTGAACTATGCCAAGGAAGATCTGAAGGAAGGCCTGCGCAAGCTGACCAATGGCAAGGGCGCCGACATCATCTTCGATCCGGTCGGCGGCGCCTATGCCGAGGCCGCGCTGCGCTCGACCGCATGGGAAGGCCGCTTCCTCGTCATCGGCTTTGCCGCGGGCGACATTCCGAAGATGCCGCTCAACCTCGCGCTCTTGAAGGGCTGCGATATCAGGGGCGTGTTCTGGGGCGCCTGGGCGCGGCTCAATCCGGAGAAGAACCGCAAGAACCTCGAGAAGCTCGTGCAGTGGACCGCGGAAGGCAAGATCTCCTCGCATGTCGATCGCACCTTCCCGCTCTCGCAAACCGCGGAAGCGTTGAAGGTGCTTGCCGGCCGCAAGGCGATGGGCAAGGTGATCCTGCACCCGGGAAGCTGAGGACAGATAGCCGCGCGCTCCTTTCCATCACCGTCATGCTGAGGAGCGCGCATCGCGCGCGTCTCGAAGCACGGCGGCCCCGGACCGGGCCGCGCATCCTTCGAGGCTCGCAAGAGCTCGCACCTCAGGATGACGGATCGAGCGGTGCTCCATCAAGCGCGCGCTTCAGCGCGGCGCGGGCGGCTTCGCGGTGCTCCGGTGTGATGTGGCTTGCCATCAGGCGGATCGCGGTCGCGAGCACCGCGGCATCGTCGGTGTAGCCGAGCACCGGCAGCATGTCGGGAATGAAGTCGAACGGCAGGATGAAATAGGCGATGGCCCCTAACAGCGCCGCCTGGACATGGCGCGGCGTCTGCCGGTCGAACGCACAGTAATAGGCGGCGAGCAGGTCCTCGGCGAATGGCAGCTTCGCCACCACCTTCTTCAACTTGATCCAGAAGCGGCGGCGCACGCTGTCGCGGTCCTGCGCCAGCCGGTCGGCAGGCTCGAATCCCACGCTGTGTTCGCTCGTTGCCATCGCAAGGTTCCTCAGGCGCGCGCGGCGCTTCGTGCCGCGGCCAGAGCGAATCTGGGGATGTCAGCCGACCGCTGCAAGGAGGATCAGCCGACCCCGAACTGCCTTGCGATCGCGTTCATGGCCTTGGCAAGGTCGATGTCCCGCTTGGTCAACCCGCCGACGTCGTGGGTCGACAGCACGACATCGACCGTCTTGTAGACGTTTGTCCATTCCGGATGATGGTCGTTCTTCTCCGCGACCAGGGCCGCGCGCGCCATGAAGCCGAAGGCTTCGTTGAAATCCTTGAACACGAAGGTCTTGGCGATGGCTTCGCGGCCCTCGGTCTCCGACCAGCCCGCCAGTTCCCAGAGCGCCGCCTTCCTTGCTTCCGCCGTCAGCTTTTCGACCATGGCAACCCTCCCGTTTGACCCGATCTTACTCCAACAATGGACCGGCCGAATCGGGTCCATGCCGAAATTAAGGCCGAAATCGCGTCCTATCGCCGCTGGTAACCATGACGGAGATGTAACATCTGATGGTCGCGGAATTTGCTACAATTGGCCCGATAGGCACGCGTTGGTACTTTTGGAATTGAGCCCAAACGATTGTTTGCGAGACCGATGACCGACGGCCCCGGCCCCGCTATGTCACCCAGACCGCCCCGTTCGGCGCGGCAGCGACTGGCATTCGTGCTGATCGCAGGCGCGCTCGCGATCGTCGGCACGCTGACCGCCGGCTACTATTTCGCGATGCGTCCGGTGACCCTGCGCATTGCCGTTGGCCCGGCCAATAGCGATGACATCAAGGTGGTGCAGGCCCTCGCCCAGGCGTTCCACAACCAGCAAAATAGCCAGATCCGGCTGCGGCTCGTGCCCACCGATGGCGCCACCGCGAGCGCGCAGACGCTGGCTGACGGCAAGTCCGATCTCGCTATCATCCGCGGCGATCTCGACGTTCCGAAGAACGCGCAGGCGGTCGCGACCTTGCGCAAGAACATCGTGGTGATGTGGGTTCCTCCGGCCGCGAAGGGCAAGGGCCGCAAGGCCGCGAAAATCACCAAGATCGCGCAGCTCGCCGGCCACAAGATCGGCGTCGTCGGCCGCACTCAGGCCAACGTCAATCTCTTGAAGATGATCCTGCTGCAATACGGTGTTGATCCCCTGAAGGTCGACATCATCCAGTTCCCGGCCAACGAAGCCGTCGAGGCGATCCGCAACCAGAAGGCCGACGCCTATCTCGCCGCGGGCCCCGCCAACAGCAAGATCACGATCGACGCGATCGCGGCCTCGGCGCGTGAGGGTGGCGAACCGACCTTCCTTCCCATCGACGCCTCGGAGGCGATTGCGCAGAACCACCCCGCCTACGAGGCCGCGGAAATCCCCGCCGGCTCGCTCGGGACCGCGGAGCGGCCCGACGACGAGATCAAGACCATCAGCTTCGCCCACCACATCGTCGCCCGCAAAGGCTTGTCGGATTCGACGGTCGCGGCGTTCACAAGGCAATTGTTCTCGATCCGGCAGTCGCTGAAGAGCGATTTCCCGCTCGCCGCCAAGATCGAGACGCCCGACACCGACAAGGATGCCACCATCCCGGTGCATCCGGGTGCGGCCGCCTTCGTCGACGGCGAAGAGAAGACCTTCCTCGACCGCTACAGCGATTACATCTGGTGGAGCCTGATGGCGCTCTCGGCGATGGGCTCGGTCGGCGCCTGGTTCGCCGGTTATCTGAAGCAGGACGAGCGCAACACCAACACCTCGCAGCGCGACCGCCTGCTCGAGATGCTGAAGACGGCGCGGCACAGCGATTCCACCGACGAGCTCGACCAGATGCAGGCCGAAGCCGACGACATCCTGCGCGACACGCTGGTGTGCTTCGAGCGCGGCGCGATCGAGCAGGGCACGCTGACCGCGTTCAACATCGCGCTTGAGCAGTTCCACAACGCAGTCGCCGACCGCAAGGCGCTGCTGATCAGCATGCCGCAGAATTTGCAACGCACCGCGAGCCAGTTCAGGGCGGCGGGGACGGCGTAGGGCTTCGACCCTTCAGCGACCTCAGTGAGGGAGCCCCGATGGCTGGGTTCCCTCCGCCCTTGCGGGGGAGGGAGCCTGAGCCACGTGCTCCCCTAACGGAAAACGAGCGAGACGCTGCTTTCATGGGCCAATTTCATCCTCCCCTGTA
>Ga0153933_1000280_pt1 | contig 21988 bp, 14 predicted proteins | sample TSNJ017MetaG_FD_102275 | JGI IMG/M metagenome (GOLD analysis project Ga0153933, IMG submission 102275) | Attine ant fungus gardens microbial communities from New Jersey, USA - TSNJ017 MetaG | ecosystem: Host-associated > Fungi > Mycelium > Unclassified | place: USA: New Jersey, Wharton State...
CGGTCGATCGCCTGCAGACCTTTCCCCAGAGGATCAGGTCCGATATCCTTTAGAACCACGTTCAACCCGCGCGCGCTCAGCCACTGGGCAATGCCGGAACCCATCAGCCCAGCTCCAACCACCAGGACGCGCTTCGGTTTGACCTCCGGTTTGAGGTCGCCGACCGCTAGTTTCTTAGCCCGTTCTTGGAGGAAGAACGCTCGAATCAGGTTTTGGGCGACATCACCTTTTGCGAGTTCGATGAAAGCCTTTTTTTCGTTTTCGAATGAAACTTCGGTTGGACTTTTGAGTCCGCTGAGCATGACTTCCAAGGCTTTCACAGGGGCAGGGTAATGTCCCCGCGTCTTTTCAATGGTCTTCTTTTTTGCCCGGTCAGCAATGATCGCTGCTAGCGGCCCGATATTGGAAAACTGGGTCTTGATCTCTCGCTTTCGCCCCTGGCTATCAACGATCTTTTTCGTAGCCAGAGCCTGCAGTCGCTCCCTATGGGCGGAATCGTCGATCAAGCCAAGTTTTTGCGCTTGCTTGGTCGGATATTGTCTCCCGGAAAGGACCACCTCAAGAGCGGTTGCTAAACCCACCAAACGAGGAAGACGGGTACAGCCTCCCCAGGCCGGGATGATACCGAGAGTCGTTTCCGGCAGCCCGACCTTGGTGGCCGAATCGAGCGAAGCAATCCGGTAATCGCAGGCTAACGCTAGCTCAAGGCCCCCGCCGAGCGCGACTCCGTGAATCGCGGCCACAGTCGGTATTTTTAACTTAGCAATTCGATCAAAAGTGCGTTGGCCTTGGTCGACGGCCTTGGCCAGGTTTTCTGCGCTCGGATCCTTCGAGAACGCGGTGAGGTCCGCTCCCGCAATGAAGATTTTTGGTTTCGCACTAACAATAACCAAACCGCGAACGGCCGCGTCGTTCTCAACTTGATCCAGAAACGCGTTCAGCTGTTCGAAAGTCGCCTGATCGAAAATATTGGCTGCTGAGCCTGGGCGATCGAAAGTCAAAAAGGCGATTCCTGGTTCCCGAACTTCGCAGGTAATGGTTCGATCCACGTTCGTTTCCTTCTGTTCCTTTAGAGCAAAATCAATTCCCACTTAGCCAAAGCGCCCCTCCTTGCCCACCGCCAACGCACAGCGCGACGAGCGCTTTGTCAGCCTGCCTACGATGGAGCTCCTTTAAGGCCGTGAGCACCAAACGCGCTCCGGTGACACCGACCGGGTGCCCCAGGGCAATGGCGCCACCGTTTACATTCAAAATCTCATCCGGAATTTCTCCCAAAGCCGAATCTCTGCCGAGTTCTTTCTTACAATATTCCGGCGCTACCGCCGCCTTTTGGCAGGCCAGTACTTGGGCCGCAAAAGCCTCGTTGATTTCGATGATGGCGGCATCTTTCAAGCCGAGGCCAACCCGTTGCTCGACCCGATGAATTGCGTGGATCGGTCCCATGCCCATCCTGGCAGGATCAAGCCCCACATAATCATATCCGAGTAGACGCCCCAACGGAGTGAGACCGGATTCCTTTAGGCCTTTCTCGGTCATCAAAAGCAGCGCCACTGCTCCATCCGTAATTTGAGACGAATTACCTGCTGTCACTGTACCAGTGTTCGGTTCGAACACCGGCTTCAGTTTGGCCAAAGCCTCCATCGTCTGGTTTTCTCGGGGCCCGTTATCCTCCTGCAAGTAGTTCTTACCGTTCTTGGATCTGGGCAGGTATACTGGCGTAATCTCCTCGTCGAGTTTTGCCCGAGCCGCTATGGCGCGATGATGCGAACGCATCGCAAATAGATCTTGTTCCTCTCGCGGAATATTGAAATCTCGGCTCACATTCTCCGCGGTTTCTCCCATGTTGAGGCCGCAAACCGGATCCGAGAGACCGAGTTGTAGCGCAATCTCCGGCTTGAGATCACTTAAGCGAAACCGGGTAGCCGCTTGAATTTTGTGGCCAATGTTTTTTGCGCGAGCGAAGGCGCCAAGTTTCTTGGCCGTTTCATAGGAATAAAGCAGCGGTATTTGCGACATACTTTCGACGCCGCCTACTAGAAAGACATCACCGCGGCCCGCGATCATTTTCTCGGCCGCTTGGGTCACGGCTTCGAATCCGGACGCGCAATTCCGGTGGACAGTAACGGCAGGTACCCATTCCGGAACACCGGCGCGCAGGGCGATCACTCGCGCGATGTTGGGGGCTTCCGCTGGTTGTCCAACACAGCCGAAGATCACCTCCTCGATCTTCTCAGGAGCAAGCCCCGTTTTCGCTAAAAGGAGGCCGATCGCAGTTTTGCCCAAATCCATTGCCGTTGTGTCCGCAAACGCAGTACCCGACTTGGCAAAGGGAGTCCGGACGCCAGCAACGATGTAGATTGTTTCCTTCATAGCCAAATGATTGCCGCTTACTATTCGTGGTACGTGGCGCTCGCCAGCTCCTCCTTCTCGTATAAAGCCGCAATCTCGCCAGCGTGTTTCTTCAAGATTTGTTTGCGCTTCAGTTTCAGGGTTGGAGTCAATTCGCCGCTGGCAATCGTCCATTCCTCTTCCAAAAGAGCGAATTTCTTAACCTGGCTATAACGGCCAAAACGTTCATTACACCGATCAATTTCGCCCTGGATCAGCTCGATGACTTTTGGATGCCTGGACATTCCGGCTCGATCTGCCGTCGACTCACCCTGGGTGGCCAGCCAGGACTGCACGGCCTCAAACTGAGGCACGATTAACGCCGCCGGGAACTTATGATTTTCACCGACCACCATGCATTGGGCGATAAAACGCGAATCTTTGAGCTGATTCTCGACCTGCTGTGGAGCAATGTATTTTCCGCCAGAAGTCTTAAAGATCTCTTTCTTACGGTCCGTAATCTTAAGGAAAGGGCCGTCCATCTCACCTACATCGCCAGTGTGGAGCCAGCCATCTGCATCGATCACTTCCTTTGTCAGATCCGGCCGTTTATAATAGCCCATCATGACGTTAGGACCGCGGTAGAGAATTTCGCCATCCTCGGCAATCTTGATTTCGCCGCCCGGAATGACGGGCCCGACCGTTCCCAGCTTGTGCAGGGAAGTCTTAGGCCGATTCACGGAGATAACGGGCGCCGCTTCCGTTGGTCCGTAGCCTTCCCAGACCGAGATACCGGCTGCCCAGAACACACGAGCTAGCCGCGGCTGCAGAGCGGCCGACCCCGAAATAATGCCGCTGATTCTTCCTCCGAATGCTTCTCGCCACTTCCGGAAAACCAGAACGTCTGCCACCGCTAGTTCCAACCGTCTGAGCCATGGACAATGAGCGTCCGGATCAAACTTTAACCCGAGATGAAGCGCCCAAAAAAAGATGCGCCGTTTCAGACCGGATAATTGTTCACCCCGAGCGAGGATCCGTTCGTAAATCTTTTCCAGTAATCTGGGAACGGTAGAGAAGGTATCCGGCTGAATTTCCTTTAGATTTTGCGCGATAGCATCCAGGTTTTCCGCGTAATAGATCGAAGTGCCGACATAAGCGTACATGTTGACCACGGTTCGCTCGTAAATGTGGCACAACGGCAGGAAAGAAAGAGCACGCTCGTGGCCGCACGGGCGGAGAATCTCTGCGGCTGCTAGCGCGTTGCTTACCAGGTTCAGGTGCGACAGCATGACGCCCTTCGGTTGCCCGGTTGTTCCCGAGGTGTAAATAAGAGTGGCCAGATCCTCTGGTTTAACCGTGGCTCGCGTTTCCGCTAGCTTTTGTCGCCGGGCACCATCGAGTAGCGCGGTCTTCCCGGCCTCAGCCAGTTTCTTCCAGGACTCTGCTCCGGTTACCTCATCGTAGGTGTAGATGCTGCGGATACCCGGAACCTCCGCCACGAGGGGGCGGATAAGCTCCAATAAACGTTGATTAGAGACGAAAACGAGACTGGGGCGAGCATCGGAAAGAATGAATCGATAATCGTCGGCCGAAGCGTTCGGATAAATTGGAACATGGACGGCTCCGAGCGTCAGCGTAGCCAGATCAACGAAATTCCACTCCGGCCGATTGTTATCCGTGACGTTGGCGATCTTATCGCCGGCTTGGACGCCGGCCAGCTGTAGTCCACAAGCCAGCTGCTCCACGATGGCTAACACCTCGTCCGTTGTGAATTTGACCCAGTTCCCGTTCACTTTATAAGCCAGCGAATCGGGCTTCGGAAAATGAGCCTGCTGGTACGCTAACAGATCAAAAACGCGAGTGGGAGTCGTCGATAACGGACTGCTCATGTAAAAACTCAGTCGGCAGCGGTTCAGCCATCTAATACGACTACTCAGATAAACGACTAATCAGACAACTTTGTTTCCAACAACCTAAATACCTTTTCCGGCATCCTAAGTTTGCATTTCGGGTGCCTTTTAAACCATCACGGCCCCGCCGCACCATCACCATCCCGCTAGAGCCAATCTCATTCTGAAGCCTGACTTTGCAAGCATATTTGCATCCGTTTAGCAGAATTGGCTTGTAATCTAAGCGATAAAACGCTCTAAATTTTTTGTTGTTGTAGCTTTATCCCCCCAACAAATCTTCGTTCTGTATTCCCCTGTATTCCCCCTATGAACTCTGCACCAGGATGGCGGACTTCGTGCTCGATTTTAATTGGCCTCTTTACCTTCCTAATTTGTAGCTCGCCGGTCAGCTGGGCAGGTAGCTTTGGTTTAAACGAGCAAAGCGTTTCTAGTTTAGGGAGTGCCTACGCCGGTGGCGCTGCCCAAGCTGAGGACGTCTCAACTATCTTCTTTAATCCGGCCGGGCTTGCGTTACTCGACCAGGGCGAGCTGCAAATCGCAGGACAATTTATTAGCCCCAACGCCAACTTCCAAAATCAGGGCTCCCATTTAATTGCGCCTGGTACCCCGTTTAACAATGAGCCGCTCACCGGAGGAAATGGCGGCAACGGTGGAGTGGATCATGTGCTTCCTAATTTCTATCTTTCTCAGCCGTTGTTCCGCAGTGCTGCTTACGGCGACTTGAGTGTCGGGATCGGACTTACGGTCCCCTTCGGCCTCGAGACGGACTATCAGCCGGATTGGGTGGGCCGTTACGCGGCCTTGCGGACCAAATTAACAACTTTCGATATCCAGCCGAGCATCGCGTATCGTTTCCTTGATCGGATCTCGATTGGCGCCGGATTAGACGTGCAATATGCCTCTGCCCGTCTCAGCCAGGCCATCGATTTCGGCGAGATCGGAGCGGAAACCTTAGCTCCTTTTTACCAAGCATTGCCGGCTCGGCTGGCTGCCTCCGGAGTCCCGCTGACCGCCATTCCTGGGGTAGTGGCCGCAACCGAGCGGGCCTATTCTGCGGCCGGTTTCGTGCCCCAAGGGCACGACGGAGTGGCCGAAGTGCAAGGCGATGACTGGAGCGTCGGGTTTACCGTTGGCTTCATCTTCGAATATCTCAAAGGCCATGAGCTACCGTTTCTACAAGAGGGCAGGTTCGGGTTTAGTTATCGCTCCGCCATCGATCATACCTTGCAAGGGCCTGCCCAATTCCGCGGCGTACCCAGCCTTACTGCGGTGGGAGCGCCAGTCCAATTTCCTTTTCCCAGTGCCCTCCAGAGTGTCTTCTTCAACCAGAGCGCCAGCGCCGGCTTAGATTTGCCGGCGATCTACCACTTCAGTCTGTACCAGCGATTTCTGCAGAATTTTGCGGTCATGGGGGACATCGAATGGACGCGTTGGAACCGGCTGCAACAGGTTGATATCACCTTCAACAATCCCGCTACTCCCGCGAACGTGCTGAATCTCGCCTACGATGACGCGGTTCGTTATGCGATCGGTTTTGAATGGTACGCGACAAAGCAGCTGACGCTGCGAACCGGTTTCGCTTACGATGAAACGCCGATCCAAAGCGCCGAGACTAGAACTCCCCGGATTCCGGACAACAACAGATATTTCGTTTCCGCCGGGCTCCGCTGGCAACCTTGCTCGTTTGTGGCGTTCGATGTCGGTTACGCCCACCTGTTTGCGCAGGACGCTACGGTCGATTTCACCGACAGTCTAGGGCATAATGTCAGCGGCAAGTTCGGCATCAGCATCGACATTGTTAGCGCTGCTATCACATTCCTCTGGGGCGGGCCGAAGCCCTCACCCGAGATGGCCCCGACCGGCAAATCGCCCGTCAGCTACGCGAAATGAGAGGCCGGGAACGTGGCGCGATCAGGATCGGTAGCAGGGCGAAGACTTCGGCGCGCTGCAGTCGTAATTAGCTCCCTGGAGAAAACGCGCCGGGTTTGAGCCATGAAGTGGGGACGGGTTTGCCCATGAAGTACCCGAGTACAAAAGGCCGGGCTTCAGCGCAACCTTGCGGCAAATGGCAACCGCAGGGCGCGGCTCAAATCCGGCACGGACTGACCTTGTGACTTAGCCTAGCCCAAGGCGCGCCGAGATTTTCGCCCTACCCACTCACGCCGATCCGCCCTTACGCCAATCAACCAAACTACCGTCTTCTCTTAGCGAACACTAACTGCGCCGTCACATTCGTAATGGTCACGAGAGCGACCAGCACCAAAGAAGCGGTCCAAGCCAGCTGAACCAGATGCGGATACGGATACTTACCGAACCGGTAAATGAGTTCTGCCAGCGATTGAGTCGGCTCCATCAGGGACGAGAGCCAATAAGCGCTGGAAGTCGCCGTAAACAAGACTGGCGCAGTTTCACCGGCGGCCCGGGCCACGGCCAACATTACCCCGGTCATGATTGCCGGAACTGCCTCCGGCAAAACCACTCGAAAGATGGTCTGAAATTTGGTTGCTCCCATGCCGTACGAGGCTTCGCGTAACGCGTGTGGCACTCCTAGGAGAGCTTGTTCTGCCGTTAACAGGATCGTAGGCAAAGCCAGAACCGCCAAAGCCACCCCGCCGGCGATCGATGATTTCGTATGCGTGCTGACAACGATGGTCGCAAACGCGAACATGCCGCAAATAATCGACGGGATCCCGGTCAAGAGCTTGGCGATGAATCTGACGGCCCCCGCCAGGACCGAGCGCCGGTCATACTCTGAAATATAAACGGCGGATAAAACGCCAAGTGGCGCCGCGATCACGAGCGCAATTGCGACCATGAGCGCGGTACCTTGAATCGCGTTGCCTAAACCGCCTCCTTCTTGTCCCGGCGCCGGGGGAAGCTCAAAAAAAACGCTCGGAGTCAGCAGGCCAATCCCGTTGCTGACCACCAGAAAAATGATCGAAAAGAGCGGAATCAGCGTCAGGAACGAAGCTACGACGCAGATCGCCGTCCAAAACAGGTTTCGGCCCAAGCGCAGCCGATCTCTAACGGTTTTAGCCTTGAGTTCCGGGGCCAGATTTTGATTGAGAACGGCGCTCGACATAAAGTTATCGCAGGCCGCTGATTGATTTTTGGGCCCGGCGTAGCACCAGCTCGCCCAATACGTTTACGAGTAAGGTAAAGAGCATCAGAGCAAAAGCCGCGTATAAAAGCGCGCTTACCTGTAAGTCCTCCGCTTCGCCGAATTTATTGGCGATCAAACTCGCCAGCGTTCCCGCCGGCGAAAGTAGCGACCAGGTCAAGCGAGGGCTGTTTCCGATTAGCATAGCAACCGCCATGGTTTCACCCATGGCCCGGCCAAAGGCCAGAATCGTGGCTGCCACGATACCGGGGGCGGCCGTGGGGAGTAACACACCAAAAATTGTCTCCCAGCGGGTCGCGCCAATCGCATATGACCCCTCTCGAAGTTGTCCGGGTACTGCCACCAGAGCAGTCCTAGAGATAGCGGTGATGGTCGGCAATACCATCAGTGCCAGCACCAGACTCGCGGTCAACATGCTGTTTCCCGAGGCCGGACCTTGAAACAATGGCAGAAATCCAAGCGCTCCGCCAAGCGGTCCTCCGATCCGCTGAACAATCGGGATCACGACGGCGATCCCCCACAGTCCATAGATGACGCTGGGAATGGCTGCCAGCAGCTCTACCACAAACCGAACCGTTTGCCGGAGAGGAAGCGCCAGAAAATTCTCACTCAGGAAGATCGCGATAAGCACCCCAAGCGGCAAAGCCAGCAGCAAGGCGATCAGCGAGCTAATGGCCGTTCCCACCAGGTACGGAAGCACTCCGTAGTTCTCTGGATCATTAGGCTTCCAGGCAACGGTGGTAAAAAAGCCGAGACCAAACTGAGAAATAGCCGGCCACGCTTGCACCAGAATACTGGCAGCGATACAAATAAGGGTGGCAACCGTTGCTGCGGACGCCACCCAGGTAAGCAGACGGAATCCGTCGAACCGAAACCCTTTTCGGTTAAAACTTGGGTTTGGGGACTGGTTTCCGTCTGCCATTGGCATTTGCCCAAATAATTGGTTCTATTGTACGGAGTCTAGCGCAGCCTGACATTTCTGCACGACTTCAGCAGGCAACGGGATATAGCCAAGATCGCCAGACAGTTTCTGGCCGTCCGTTAGCCCGTAGGTTACGAACTTCTTTAGTGCGGCGAGCTTATCCTTATCAGTGTAGGTTTTATATAAGAGGAGCCAGGTGAACGTAGCGATCGGGTAAGCCTCTTTCGCCTCCGGGTCACTTGGCCAGGCGCGTAGGATGTTCGCCGGGAACTGCGTAGTATTCAGGGTAGCTGCACCCGACTCTGGAGTAGCGGCGACGAATTCGCCCGCTTTGTTCTGGAGCTGGGCGAACGCTAGTTTGTTGTTTTTGGCGTACCCGTACTCGACGTAACCGATAGCGCCTTGGGTTTGCTTGATTAAGGCGGTGACACCGTCATTACCTTGTCCGGCGACTCCCGTAGGCCAGGTCACGGAAGTCCCTTGTCCAATCTGGCTCTTAAAGTCTGCGCTCACCGCAGCCAGGTGGCCCGTAAAAACAAAATTTGTTCCGCTGCTGTCAGACCGGGTGCACACCGTGATGTTCGCATCCGGAAGCTTCACTCCTTCGTTGGTCTTCGTGATCGCCGGGTCGTTCCATTTGGTGACCTTACCCAGGAAAATCCCAACATAAGCATCTCGGGACAACTTCAGCGTATCAACCCCTGGGAGGTTATAGGCCAGAACAATACTGCCCGCAGTGGCCGGAATCAGCACGGCGCCTTGCTTGACCTTCGCAATTTGCGCGTCGGTCATGGCGGCATCACTTGCGCCAAATGTTACGAGACCGTCCGTGAATTGCTTGATACCGGCTCCACTTCCGACACCTTGATAATTGATCTGAATTCCTGGGTTTGCCTTGGAGAACTCAGCGATCCACCGCTGATAGAGGGGCGCTGGAAAAGTCGCTCCCGCTCCCTGCAGCTGGGTTGCGGCGTGAATCGACAGAGGTGAGATCGCGATCAGCGCGAATAAACCGGCAAACCGTGATGAGGTAGTTTTCATATTCTAAGCAGTCTTCATCCACTGACCGAAAGTCGTGCATCGAGCAAACTCTGCTTTGTGACATTTCTGTGACGCCTTGAGCCTTCGAAAATTCGGCGTTCCAGGCTCATCATTATCCATAACTTTCATAGTTGCCATAGAGTGGGTCCGGAAACGGCTTCCAGATCGTCCGATACCCGACCGCTGAACCCAGGGTTTGCGAACAATCACCTCTGAACGCCGAAACCGAAGGCTAAACGTAATATCAACTCATATAAGAGGTTAAGTACGATTAAAAGGTTGACTTACGCGTCCGCGGAGCGAAGTTAGTACTTACTTAATCGGTGCCCCGTTCCCAGAGTCACACCCCCGTAAAGAGCAACGCTTCAGAGAGACTTCTTGATGCTGCCGCCCGGGTATTTGCGCGTAAGGGCCTGAAGGGAGCCACAACGCGTGAAATCGCGGTCGAAGCCGGGCTCAGCGAGATGACGTTGTTCCGCAGATTCGGCACGAAGGAAAAGCTCCTTCGCGCTGTAGTAGAACGTTTTTTTGCGCGCCGGATCGAGCCACCCCCTACCCATGAGCCGCCCGGCGACCTGCGCGCGGCCCTGTTGCATTACGCCAAGCTTCAACACCGGCTAATGGATGAGAGCTTGCCCATCATCCGAGTGCTTCTGGGAGAGCTCCATCATTTCAGCAAGGATCACCGGGATGTCCTACACGACGTTTTCAGACCAATGCGGTCCGCCATCAACGCTCTGTTGACATCCCAGCAGAAAAAGCCCCGGCGCAGCGCTGATATTGAGATGCTCATCGACATGCTCGAGGGAGTCATTTTCATCGACTCCCTTCGTCGGAGCCACCGCTCACTCACATTGTACTCCGCTCAACATTGTCTCGACACCGCCATCGAGATGATGCTTGCGCGTTTGTCCAAGACGCCAAGCCCCGCTCCACGGAAACGCAAAACAGGAGCTAGGAACTAGCCGGGCCGCCTGCGAGTCTAAGTGTGCTAGTCACTTGCCCGTCCGGCATGAATCTAGGGCGCCGGCATTCACCCAGCGCCCTCCTACCTCCTAGCTCCTAGATTCTAGCTCCTTAACCCCCCTAGAACTTAACTGTTACCGTCCCTTGGATATGGAAAGGCCATTCGGCGACCACTGAGTCATAGCCATAGACCGGGTCCGGCGGCCCCCATAGCTTCTGGTTGGTCAGGTTCAAGAGCGCGAGCTTCAATTCCAGATGATCGTCCTTGGTTTTGTAGAAGAAGGTTAAGTCTTCTTCGTGCTGAGCCGGTATCCGGACGTATCCGCCATAACCGAGAAACATTGGTCCGGTCACGGTCTCGCCGAAAATCGCGCCGAACGTGCCGTAATTCGTCGGAATTTGATACTTGGTCAGGAAGTTCACCGCGTGGGCTGGTACCCCAGGTTCCCGGTAGACCCCCCTGGGTAAATCAACTCCGTTATCCGTAATGACGGTTCCATTGGGTCCCGCCTGCTGAGGAGCATTGACCGGGTAAGCCTGCGACACGAAACCGGGTGAACCGTGAACGAAGGAATTGAGATAGCTGTAGCCAGCGCTCAGATAAAAATTACGGCTGGGCTGATAATCTGCCTCGATCTCAAATCCTCTGGCGGTATCCCGAGCATAAGTCGCGGCAATGCCGGGTTGGATTCGGTGTTGTTGAAAAAGCGCAGTATTGATGAAAAGAGTGTCGCCGATCAGCGACGCTTTAGCGCCCGCTTCATACAGGTCAGAGTAGATGTGCATCTCGTCCGTCACTGGAATAGTGGCGTGTCCGTTTCCATCGCCGGCTGGAAAGCCGCCGCCATTACCGGCCGAGTAGGCCTGACTATAGTTATACGTGAAATAGGTGGTTAACCATTTCCAGGGCTTAAAAGTCGGGCTGACATTGAAGTTCGGATCAACCACCGATGCGTGTGCCCCAGGCGGAGCATAAGGGTTGACGTTCCCTGCTGCCGCCGCCTCGTCGTAAAGCGGGTCATTAACCTTCACATAGATGATATCGGCCCGGACACCAGCCAGCAGAGAAAAGTGCTCACCAAAATCAAATATATGCTCGTAGAAAGGCGCCAGCGTGTAGATTTTGGAGTAGTTGGTGTCCCCATTGTAAACACCCGGCGTTCCAGTCCAGCCAGGATTGCCCGGGATCGGTAACGCCGTAAACGTGCTAAAGGCCGTATAATGGATAAAAGTGCGGGATGTAGCCAGATTCCAGGCATTCAGCGGTTCATCGAAATAATCGTCGTATGCCGTTACCTCTTGGTAGTGCAGATCAATGCCGAAGTTGATCTTGTTCCCGATTACAAACCAGGGAGAAGATTCCCCGGTCTGGGGAGCCGGCGCTGTTTTCCCGTCGCTATCTTTATCTTTCTGCGTGCCTTCGGCGATGGACCCACCGCCTCCAATCGGGATATCAAAATTAATGTGAACCTCAGTCCGGTTTTCAATCGAAAACGCCTCTGGAATAATCTCTGAATAGTAGGCGCTGTCCTTCGTGTGCCGATCGATGAACTCAATGAACGTGTTATTTACGATACTGACATTGTCGTTGATGGTAAAAGTCTGAATTGCCTGTCCGCGAATGCTCTTACCGTATGACCCATCGCCGGGCGCGAGCAGCCGGACGCTACGACTGATCGGTACTTGGCCCCCTGGTAAAACCAGGTTGCTGCCGCTTTGAACCACGTAAGGGAACGGAACCCCAAAAACCGGCGATCCTGAGCTATTCAAATAACCGATGGTGTTCCCGGAAAAATATTCTCCGTTATCAATGAGATTCTGGGTGGGCCGGTTAATACCATTATTCTCGGTATAAGTCGCGGAATACCCGTCCACGTTCAGTTCCAACTTGTACTTATCCGTCGGAATCCAGGTTAGAGCCGCATAGATTGACTGAGTCTCTGTGACTTGGTTCTCATAATAGGAACCTGAGTCGATCCCGGAATAGCTGACCCGGAATGCTAACTTATCCGGAATGATCGGCCCACCAATGTCGATGTTCCACTGATTCTGATCGTACTGTCCGAAGACGCTGCTGACCGAGCCCTGTAATCGGTCGAAGTAGGGTTGCTTCGTAACGAAGTTAAAATAGCCGCCGACATAATTAGAGGCTCCATAGACCACGCCTGGCGGCCCTTTCATAATGTCGACCGAATCGAAGGCGTTGAAGTCGATCGGCATTCCATTACCGTTGCTGGTCAACCCTTCGCGCATCCCGTTAATAAAGACATCCGCAATTTGGCCGCGGATGCTCGGATTGGACGGCGCTCCGAAGTTCGTCGTAGTGAAGCTGCTGGTAGTTAATTTCGTAAAATCGCGGACGTCCATAACGCTAATATCGTCCAGCTGGGCCCGCGAAATGATGGTGACGTTCCGGGGGATGTCCATCACGTTAAGATCTAAGCCGTAGGCGGCGCTGATCGGCCGGACGGTGGGCACAATCGCCTCATTGATCGGAATGTTGGCGCCGGTAACGACCACCTGCTGGAGTTGTTGATCGGAAGCGGCGCCGGGAGCCCCGGTGGTTTCTGGGGTCGGCTTTGGACTTGGGGGCGCTTGCTGCCCCAGTGCGCTTGCTCCGAACGAGCAGAGCAAGATAAGGCTGAGCACACCCTGAAAGCGCTTGGTCATTGGTAGTTCCTTGGTTTTTCGACTTTTCTATATTGATTCAGTAGGGTTTTTGTCCAGATCGCGGTCGTTTTGTTTTGCAACTGCTCTTTTTCCGAACGGCTGGAAAAGCTTGCCAGTGGTTAAGGCTGCAAGCTAAATGGCTTAGCCCCAGCACCTAGTATGCCAGAGCCAGGGCCAGGTCACATGAGCTTCCGCTCATCCGAGCGTGCGTTAGCCAAGGCGAATTTCTCTCGCGGCTTCGACCGGATGAGCCGGAGCTCCTCCCTACCAAACCTGGTTGTTCGGGAATCTGGCATCTAACGCTGTGATCTTTTTGCCAACGCTCCTGATTTTCGTCAAAATGAGTGCGCTTTTTTATTCAAATGTCTATTATAAAAGACGCGGTCTGTGGCCGACTAATGCCGCGAGGCCGGCGCTTGGCCGGCTTGATCGGGCCAATCACCTTTCACCTTTCACTTCTCACGCGTTTCGCGCTGCCACGGAATCAACATTCGTTCTGCCAGAACCGATAGACCAAGCGCTGCTGCCGACAGTGTCGCGATAATAATGTTAGTCGCCCAGAGCCGGTCGCCCCGATAATCATTCATTGCTTGGGTTAACATGAAACCCAGCCCTTGCCGCGAAAAGAAAAACTCGGCCAGCACCGCCGCCACGATACTGCTGGTAAATGCAACCTCATGTGCCGCCGCGTAGTAGGGCAGAGCATTCGGCCACAACACGTAACGAAATAGTTGAAACCGGCTGGCATGGAGGGTCTGAAACCGCGCGATCAGGTTGGGATCCACCTGTTCAAATCCCTTCATCAGATTCGCGAGCAGCGGATGAAAACAGATTAGAATGACGACCAGAATCCGCGGTATGGGCGAATCGCCGAAGCTAATAATCAAGAGACTAGCCACTGATATGATCGGTAAGTTCTTTAAAACGACGACCCAAGGTGTAGCCAATGACTTGAGCGCATCGAAATAAAGAAATGCAATGGCCAACGCAATGGCGACCAAATTGGCAAAGAAATAGCCGGTGACCGCTGTGGTCAGCGTTACGTACGTGTTCCAGAGTAGAGACGGCCATTCCTGCGCCATGAGGGCGAGGACCAGATGAGGAGGAGGCAAAACCGTTGGCGCCAAGTGCCCAATCCAAATGATCCCATACCAGACGATAGCGGCGGATACGACAAAAAGAAAAGCTGCGGTTCGAGAACTCATCGGTAAGGGTTTTTCAATCTGCGATAGCCGCGTGTAACGCGTCTCGCGCGGCTCGCACCAGATCGAGGAACTGTTCTGACTGCCTTACCTCGAAATCCCGGATGGCCGGAAGTGGCACCTTGATCTCAGCGGCAATCCGACCGGGTTGCCGGGACATGACAAATACGCGGGAGGAAAGTGTAATTGCTTCTTCCACACTGTGCGTGACCAAAAGGGTCGTTCTGCTCGTTTCTCGTAAAACTCCGGCGAGCCAATCGACTAACCGTTCCCTGGTGATTTCATCTAAGGCGCCGAAAGGTTCATCTAGCAGAAGCAAGGCCGGCTGATGAACGAGCGCGCAAGCAATGTTAACGCGTTGCTGCATACCGCCGGAAAGTTGGTGCGGGTAACGATCTACCGCCTCCGCCAGACCGAAATGTGCCAACAGGGTGAGAGGGTCCATCGCATGGCTTCTCCCGGTGATCTTCAATGTTAGCCGGACGTTCTCCAAAGCCGTACGAGAAGGCACTAGTGCAGGCCGCTGAAAAGCTACCCCGATTTCATGGGCCGAAGTGGCGGCCGAAGGCGGCTTGCCAAAAATCTCGATTGACCCCGAGGTTGGCTGTTCCAGTCCGGCACACATTCGCAGCAGGGTGGTCTTGCCACACCCGGACGCGCCGATCAAAGCGATGAACTCTCCCTTGGCAATCGTCAGGTTGATGCCCGCGATCACCGAATTATCCGCGAAGCTCTTACTAACCGACGAAACTTTAACGGCAGGCGGAGAACTTGTCCTCAGCCCGACGGAATCAACCCCTATAGTAGACACAGTGCCCATCAGTCTATTGGAAAATTCCTCCCACTTTCAATGCCGTACCGTCCGGCTACTCCGGACGGCTGCGGCCATAACCTGAATTGAACAAAAGGCGTGAGCATTTTTGTTCAATTCAGGCTGATGCCGCCGTACTGGGTCAGCAGCGCAGCTAAATTGTTCCAGGCTTCGGCCGACATCCAAAGAGGCGGCTGCCCGTCGTGACCGACAACAAAATCCTTTTCCAGCTCAAACCGGCGCAAAACCATCTCTCGAGTCAAGGTCGCGTCTTTACTATATTTGAGAGTTATCTCCGCGGCTTCTTCGGGCTGGTTCAAATAAACTTGGATCGCCTGCGTCAAAGCGTAGACATAACGAGCAACTAACCCCGGGTTCTTTTCTGCCGTACTCTTCATCACAACGCTGACGTCGCCTTCTTCTGTCCAACCCAGGTCTCTAAAACGTAAGGCCAGCCAATTCTTATAACCCTGCTGCTCGAGAAATCGCGGTTGATTTTGGAACCAGCCTGCATAGAAATCGACTGCTCCGGAAACCAGTGGGTCGATCGAAAAGCCGACCTGCGATACTTTAAGCTGGTCCGCTGGTAGGTTGAATTTTTGAGTGACGAAATCGACGTACCGCTGACCGTCCGACTGCACGCCAATCTTCTTGCCGATCAGATCTTCCGGCTTGAGTTCTTTGTGAGAGACTTGGTCGTTGCTAATGCTATGATCCAGCGTAATCCAGGCGTACTGACTATCCTTCAATAAGGTGCAAATCGCGGTGACCTTGGCGCCGGTTGGGCTCGCCACCAACGCAATCACAAAACTTCCGCCCGGAACCACCGCGATGTCCAGGGACCCTCCCACCATGAGAGCTAGCGGATCTTTTCCCGGGCCGCCTGGCACTAGCTCGGCGTCGATACCCATCTCTCGAAAGAACCCCTTTTCGACCGCAATGTACCAAAGCGCGGATTCATCGTTGAGAATCCACGGCATACCGATCCGGACGTGATCCGGAGAACTCGGGACGGTAGGTTTAGCGGTAGCTGCTTGCTTCAAAAATTCATTAGTGAAATAGGTCTCAGCCGGAATCTTCTGATGCACTTTTGCCAGCGCGTCGTCATAAGAAATCTGCGTGTGTTGGCTCGAAGGGGCACCGCATCCACTGAGCATTGAACCCAAGGCGATGGGAAGCAGATGCAAGCGTAGTTTGTTCATGATTTTGTACGTCTCATAGCGTTTCCGCTGAGCGCGTTCCAGCAGTAAACGTACCTAATGGGTTTAGAGTTTGCGCTTTACCGTTTGCCGTTTGCGGTTGTCGGTGTACCGCTAACCGCTAACCCGTTTCCCATGCAAATCGAGTCACATTGGTTACAGCAACAGATTGATACGCTGGCCCTAATATCGGAAGAGCCCGCGCCGGTGGTCACCCGAATTCTTTTTTCCGAAGCCGATCTTCGAGCTCGCCAGCATGTTAAGCAGCTATGCCGTGATCTTCAGTTAACCGTGACGGAGGACGTAGTTGGAAACATTTTTGCCCGCTGGCCGGGTGCCGACCCGGAACTGCCTGCAATTGCCACTGGCTCCCATATTGATGCCATTCCGAATGCCGGCCGGTATGATGGTGTGGTTGGAGTATTAGGCGCTTTGGCTGCAATCAGGGCCTTGCGGGCTTCGGACTTTAATCCGCTGCGCTCCATTGAACTGATCGTCTTTACCTCAGAGGAACCGACGCGGTTTGGTATCGGTTGCCTCGGCAGCCGGTTGATGTCTGGCGCCCTGAATCCGGAGCAAGCCCTCACGTTGACTGACATTGATGGTACTAGCCTAAGGCGCTGGTTGGAGAAAATTTATGGAACTGAACCCGATCTGAGCTCAGCAGCCAAATCAAAAGCTTATGCCGGGTTCATTGAGCTCCATATTGAACAAGGTCCATTGCTGGACCGTGCTGGGATTGAAATCGGGGTAGTCGAGAGCATTGCGGCGCCGGCTACCTTGCGAGTCCAGATTACCGGGGAAGGCGGTCATGCCGGGGCCGTTCTGATGCCGGATCGCCATGACGCTTTATTGGCGGGCGCTGAGATCGCACTGGCGGTCGAACGGGCAGCTCGTGAAAGTCAGAGCCGCGATGCCGTCGCCACAACCGGGGTTTTCCGCATCCAGCCCGGGGCGGTAAATAGTGTCCCGTTTCGAACCGACCTGGAAATCGACGTCCGTGATACTAATCTCGCCGCCCGCGATGCCGCTTTGGAAAAAATCCGCGCAGAGATAACGACGATTTGTCATCGTCGAGGTGTCTCCGCCGCCACCGTGGTGTTAAACCAGGACGCGCCCGCTGCCTGCGACGCTGCTTTGACTAAGACATTAGAAAATAGCGCCGCTAAGCTCGGGTTATCTTCTCTCAGAATGGTGAGCCGGGCCTATCATGACGCCTTGTTCATGGCGCAAATCAGTCCAACTGCCATGATATTTATTCCCTGCCGAAACGGAGTGAGTCATCGCCCCGACGAGTACGCTTCGCCAGAAGCCATCACCGCCGGCACCCGGCTCTTGGCCGACGTCCTGCGAGAATTAGCGGCGGAAGCGTGACGGCGAGACGCCGACACGCCCCCTGTCCACTATCCTGTACACTGCCACTCTTTCTCGCCAGTTAGCTTCGTATTTCATTTGCGCCGCATTGCGCGGGCTTCTATTTGTTTTCCGTGCAGCGGGTTAGTGACCTTAAAGAGGGATTTACCTTCGAACTGAATGGGAAACAGGAATTCGTTAAGGATTACTCAACTAATATCACGTTGCTGCAATACCTCCGCCGGCGAGGATTAATCGGATCAAAAGAAGGCTGTGCCGAAGGTGACTGCGGCGCTTGCACTGTCGTTCTGATTGATACCGATGCGTCTGGCCACAATCAATATCGGGCCATTAACAGTTGCTTGGTCCCGTTACCTTTAATTGCCGGGCGAAAAATTGTTTCGGTCGAAGGTGTCGCCACCAGCGCCGAACTTCATCCGGTCCAGCAAGCGATGGTTAACCGGCATGGTTCTCAATGCGGTTACTGTACCCCGGGGTTTATCATGTCGCTGTTTGAAGCGTACCATCGCAAGGATTTGAATGAGGCGTGGCAGTTGGATGATCAACTCTGCGGCAATTTGTGTCGTTGCACCGGTTACCGCCCGATTCGGGAGGCGGCTTGCGAATGCCTGGCGCAGCGGGACTTACCTGACTCTGAAATCGAATCGGCGGTGAGCCCTACCGGTGCCACGCGCTTAGACTCGATCGGTTATCGCACCGCTTTGGAAACGTTCTTTAGGCCGGTAACGCTCGCTGAATTGTGGCAGCTCTTGACGGTTAATCCGGACGCGCAATTGGTTGCCGGTGCCACTGAACTAGGCCTCAAAATCACCAAATTATTCCAATCATTTCCTACCCTTATTTCCTTGGAAGGCATCGCTGAACTTACGGTCTTGGAACCGAACGACACCCATTGGCGGGTCGGAGCCGCCGTGACTTTGACCCGGGTTTGGGAGACATTAGGACAAGAGTTTCCGGTGTTGGCCTCGATGCTGCGTTGGTTCGGTTCCCGCCAGATTCGCAACCGGGCGACGCTGGGTGGGAACTTAGCCACGGCGTCTCCGATCGGGGATTCCGCTCCGGTGTTACTGGCTCTGGACGCGGCTCTGGTTCTCGAATCGGTTAATGGAGCCAGAGTCGTGCCATTGAATGAGTTTTTCGTTGGTTACAGAAAAACCCAGCTGCAGCCCGGAGAAATCATCCGTGAAATCTTGATTCCACGGGAGCGCTCGGTCGCACCGCCAGACCAGGAGTTTACTCGGTTTTATAAAGCGTCTCGCCGGCGGGAGATGGACATAAGCACGGTCGCAGGATGTTTCCGAATTCAATTGGATGTGTCCGGAAAAGTCCGTCTAGCCCGGGTGGTTTATGGCGGGGTCGCACCGACACCCGTCCGAGCTGCTGATGTGGAAGCCGCCTTGGTTGGTAAATCTTGGAACCGGGGTACCGTTGCGGCCATAGCTGAGGCTTTAGCCAAGCGATTCGCGCCAATTTCTGATGTGCGCGGAAGTGCCGAGTATCGCGCAGCCCTCATAGTGGAGCTTTTCGAGAAGTTCTTTGAAGATACCCAGTCCGACCAGGTCGGCATAGCGAAGGCGGACCTCTTGCCGGTGATTCCGGCGCTGACGAACCCGGCCCCTCCTCACGAAAGCGCCCATAAGCATGTTTCCGGTACCGCTGGTTACACCGATGATGCGGTGCAGTCCGTGGACCGTTTGGAAGTCTGGCCGATCTGTTCCGAGCGAGCGAATGCCCGATTTCGTATCCGGCGTCGTCCCAGCGAAGTCCCCGGCGTGAAACGGGTCCTTTTTGCTGACGATATCCCCGGGGTCAACGAAATAGGAACGGTCAGACATGATGAACCGTTACTCGCGCGGGACCAGGTTTTTTACCATGGCCAATTGATCGGTTTGGTAGTCGGAGACACGGAGGCTGCCTGCCGAGCCGCCGCCAAGACGCTCGAAATCGAGTACGAAGATCTACCGCCCATCTTGAGCGTAGAGGAGGCCGTAGAGGCTAACTCATTTCACACTGACCGGAACTTTATCCGCCGAGGCGACGTTGACCAGGCTCTAAAGGAGTCGCCGCATCGGCTCCAGGGCTGCTTTCGCCTGGGCGGTCAAGACCATTTCTATCTTGAAACTCAGGCTGCTATCGCTGTTCCGGGCGAGGACGGTTCGGTGCAGATCAGCTCATCGACCCAACATCCGTCAGAAGTTCAACACCTGGTTTCCCATGTCCTCGGATTGAAAGTGCATCAAGTGGTCGTTGAAGCCCCCAGAATGGGCGGAGGGTTTGGCGGTAAAGAAACTCAAGCCGCGATTAACGCATGCCTCGCCGCCCTTGCAGCCAAGCATACCGGGAAGTCGGTCCGCGTTCGTTGGAACCGGGACCAGGATATGATGATCACTGGGAAACGGCACCCATTTCTCGCTCATTTTGATGTCGGGTTTGAGACGGACGGGAGGGTCCTGGCGGTACGAGCGGATTTGGTTTCGGACGGCGGCTGGTCACTCGATCTCTCCACTGCAGTGACTGATCGCGCATTGTTCCATCTGGATAATGCTTACTATTTTCCCCGGGTCGAGTTCTCCGGTCGAGTTGCCCGCACCAATGTCTCTTCTAATACCGCCTTCCGCGGCTTTGGCGGTCCTCAGGGAATGTTAGTGATAGAAGAGATTATGGACCGCGTCGCCCGCTCGCTCGGGCTTCCTCCAGAACTGGTCCGCCAAAGAAACCTTTATCATGGGCGAGGAGAAACCAACACCACTCATTACGGACAAGAAATAGAAGATAACCGGATACAAACGGTCTGGGAGCAGCTGTTACAAACGAGCCACTTCCAGCCAAGGCGGGCGGAAATCGCGACCTGGAACTCCCAACATTTAACTCGCAAACGTGGCTTGGCCTTAACGCCGGTTAAGTTCGGCATCTCTTTCACGGCGACCCATTTCAACCAGGCGGGAGCGCTCGTGTTGATTTATCAAGATGGCACTGTCCAAGTAAACCATGGGGGGACAGAAATGGGGCAGGGGATTCATACTAATATTCAGGCCATCGCGGCCAAGGAACTAGGCTTAACCGCCGATCGTGTCCGAGTCATGACGACTCGAACAGACAAAGTGCCAAATACATCGGCGACCGCTGCCAGCGCTGGGACTGATCTAAACGGCGCCGCAGTAAGAAACGCGTGCCGCGAATTAAATGGGCGCTTGGCCCCAGTGGCGGCGGACTCGTTAACTCAACGCTACGGTGGTGAGGTCACTGCCGATGCCGTGGAATTTAGCGGCAATTTTGTCTTCGCTAAGAACGCGCCGGAGAACCGGCTATCTTTTCCTGAAGTTGTCACCGCTGCCTATGGTCAGCGGATTAGCTTGTCTGCAACTGGATTCTATCGCACCCCCGGCATCCACTATAATCGAGGCGCCGGTCGCGGGAAACCGTTTCATTACTTTGCGGTTGGCGCTGCCGTTTCCGAAGTCGAGGTCGACGGCCATACCGGGATGATGCGGCTTTTGCGAGCCGATATCCTTCACGATGTGGGTGAATCCATTAATACCGCGGTGAATCGAGGTCAGATCGAAGGCGGTTTTATCCAGGGTATGGGTTGGTTAACCGTCGAAGAACTGGTTTGGGATGCCCAGGGCCGATTGCTGACCCATTCACCGGATACTTACAAAATCCCCGCCATTGGTGATGTCCCTACCGATTTAAGGGTGGACTTCCTAACTAATGCCGCTCAGCCCAACAATATCTATGGGACCAAAGCGGTCGGTGAACCGCCGCTGATGCTGGCGATTTCGGTCAGGGAAGCAATCCGAGACGCCGTCGCCGCTTTCGGCAGTGGTGAAGGCCCGGTTGAGTTAGCTTCACCCGCAACCTGCGAAGCAATTTATCGCGCGATCCAGAAGCGACGCACCGGAACGCGCCCTTGATAGGTCGAGGCTCCGGAACGTTTAGAACATGGTCGCAGGGAAATGATGTTTTCGCCGAGCTTTCTGCCGCAAGGTCGGAGATTCGCCGAGCCGGGATTAGTGCGCATCACCGTGGCTCGGCAGTCTTCAGGTGTTGCTCGAGCTGCGTATGGCAATGCCGATTTTCTCTGCGGTAATTATGTGGCCATTCCGAAGCCTCGCCCTAACCAAAAAGCGCTTCCTCGCCCATTCACTTCGTCCCCAACCGCATCGATTTCCCCGAACGCTTTCTCAGAACCGCTAACACTTCAGCCATCACGCTGATCGCGATCTCCTCCGGTGAATCTGCCCCGATATCAATCCCTAAGGGAGCGTGTACTTGACTCAGGTCCTCGGGACTCAACCCTTCCTTCCTCAGTTCGTCATACACCTTTAACACCTTGCGTTTACTACCGATCATCCCGACGTAGCCATAACCGGATGTTCCCAGAATCGCCTTCAGCGTGTCGCGGTCCATTCCGTAATTTCGGTTAACCAGCAGAATGGCGTCC